>JGI24021J15306_10004325_pt1 | contig 16458 bp, 12 predicted proteins | sample Ectturendosymbi1_FD_15306 | JGI IMG/M metagenome (IMG submission 15306) | reverse complement strand
GGGGATGGTTTTATTTTTGTGGAAAGGGTTTTTCCAACTTCTGAGAAAAAATTGTTCAAGTCTTCACATTGTTTTTGGCATTCTGAGTCTTCAAAAAGCCTATTATTTTGTTGGGATTTGTTTTTTATTGCTATTATTTCATTCACAAGCTTCCATGTTTTTTTATATCATGATGGCATTTTTGGAAAGCTTGTTTATAATAATGTTGTTTGGAGATTTCTTTTTAGTGGGTTAGCCTATTTCTGTAAGTTTTGCATTTTGTAATAATATTTGGGTTGTTTGTAGTCAACTGCTAAATATATCTATCGTTGTACTCACACCTGCACACTTGATCTCTACAAGCTTTGACAGTCGTCAGTTTATAGCCATGTGTTTTCCTTTTGTATTTTTAGAATGTGCACGGCTGCACGCTTGCATATTCACTACTGCAACACAAAAATGTGAAATCTTGAATCATGATGTGATACAAATTTCTCTGTTTCATATTCGTTGAATGCACCCAAGGCTACCATTGGCTAATAACCAAAAATAAGGCAAAAGGGAAATGCTCGATTTTCTTGCCCGAAATGAAACAATGTTCGGTAGAATGTTTTCGCACAGATTACATCAGATGATATTTTTTTGCGTATTCGTCACAATTAAGCAAAAGTCTGCCCCACCAATGTCTGTTCTTCACAATAACTTCCTTCATCTCGAATTCTCTCTTGTACTCGTCAAGTAAGATACTTATTGCTTGGTTATTTCTTTGCTCAATGAAATGCTAAATTTTCAGCATATGCTAGCTTTCCTAAGAATCCCGCTTACAAAACGTAGCAAAAGTTGGCTTGCATTATAGTGAAGAAACTTGTTTGAACTACCTTTAGCAAAAATTGGATAAATGGTCTTCCCACCTGTTTAATGGGAAAAAAACATTGACAGATTTGGTCTGGTTTGGAAGAGTATCTCAAAAATTGAAGAAACGGCAACATTATTCACATTTAAGTCAACCGTATTTGCTCCAAATATTCCAGGTAGATAGTTATGAAAAAGATATCTCAAATGTCAAAAGGTGCAGATTCCTGAAAGTGCAAAGATGAATGATATCGTTTTTTGCGTGATGAGTTTGCTCAAAAGCAATCTGTGGAATGAATTTAATAAAAATAAAACTTTGATGCAATATTAACGTGATAAGAATTAGCCTAAATGTGATTAGCTTAAGCTTTACATACGCCAGAGAGGTTTTGAAGTTTTGGTTGGAAATAAAGCAATACGAACATAACAGGTAAAAACATTTCACATCGTTCATGGCAAAAAAGGATTTGTTAGAGAGGCATATGCACGTAGCTCGATTCCAGCACGGGGCAAGTTCAACACTGACCGGTGCAAGATGTTCTCACGTCAGACGGGAACCCACGCGACGGGTGGCATGCGCTCCTTTGACTTCAGCATCTTCACATGGCCTGAAGTTGGCGGCTCTTGACAGAAAGTCTTGATTAAAAGCACAGCAAGAACACTGAAGACCTGTATATATTTAACGGGCCTTGAGTTTCCCTTCATTATGATTTGCTGCTTGATCCAGATTGAACGTCTTGACGTGTTGATGAAAACGAGTGTCCTCTCCAAAATGTCAGCATCTTCATCGTATGCACCTTGCCATTCTCATGTTAATCCAATGTATTTTGAAACAAGCAACGATTTGCAAATGCAGCAAGGATGTTCTACGTTCAGTGAAACAAGTAGTATCCAGTGTACACCTAGTTCAGCTTTGGTGAAAGTTGAGTTGCAAGATAGTGAACTGTGGAGGAGGTTTCATCAACTGACAACTGAAATGATTGTAAACAAACAGGGAAGGTGGGTCACTGAGGTACTTGTTTATAATGTTTGCTGCTTGTTAGTTATTCTCCTGCGTGTTCGATATCTTGTTGTATTGGTGGCTGAAATTTGCAAAATGAAAACTTTAGTGAATTTGCTAGCTTCTCTTTATTTTCCACAAATCTACGCTTTCGATGTACTTGTTTTGTGCATAACATTGTAAGAAAAGGTGATAGAGCGCACTTCAGTTCATCAATTATTCCACTGAAATCTAAATTGAAATCCAAAAAATTTATCTCGTTTTTTCATATCTTATGCGAGGAAATTAAGATTGTTTGCTGTGGTTTAGAAAATGAGAATTTGTAGAAAATTTCGAAAGCGAAAAATTAAACAGATGGCTAGAAGTCCATTGTTATCAGAAAGTTGTCTCAATACTTACGAAGCAACAGTGTTTTTGAATTCGATTGCTGATCTGTTTGAGAAACCTATAGATTGGCAACGAATGAATATCCAGATTTCCGTATGTTATGTTCTTTCCTAGGCGTATGTTTCCAGTTTTACGAGTGAAGCTCTTTAATTTGATACCTGATGCACACTACAATGTTTGGATGGATGTCGTGAATACAGACGGACAACAATACAAACGACAGGTCAGATTCAGATGTAGTTCTGTGAACTTAAGTCAATAATGGATTTGAACGTCGAATTAGATAAGGTTAAAATTTCAAGTGCAAAATTAGCTGGCGCAACATAACATCGATTCTCTTTAGTGATAGTTTTAATTCAATTCTTTTTTTATTGTGAAAAATGCTGTCTGTATAAGCTCGGCATGTGCCAGTTAAGTCCAATTTCCGTCAATTAAACGTTTGAGAGGTTTTGATAGTTTAAATGCAAAACATGACGCATCTGCTTTCTGTCTTAATTTCAGCCGCGTACCTCATTTCTGGAGGACCATGATTCGTCCCAAATTATGTATCCTGTAATTTCTTATTGTCCTGAATGCTGAAAATTCGACAGTCTTTGGCTTGCTTTCGAATAGTTTGCTGCTACATCAAAAAAATCTTTATTTCATCGATTCGGCAGAAGTCTTCCCAAATTTTCTTTGCACACGCGCTCTATGTCTTTCTGATTACTGTGTGTTTATGCTGTTTTGGAACTTTAAAACGTGACTGTTACACTTAGTGATGCAGCGTAGTGGGTTCTTAAGCTGTTTCAGATAGTAAACCAAAAAACAGAAATATTGAACAGTCAAATAATCAAAGTACTGGAAAAAAGGTTTGTTTATTTTGAACATTTCAGAAAAACCAATGGACGGCTGTTGGACCTGGGGAAACTCATGTGCATCACAACTTTTATCTTCACCCTCTATCACCATGTAGCGGAAAAACGTTGATGGGTCAGTTGGTTTCCTTTCATAAAGTGAAACTGACCAACTCGTTTTCCAACCTCTCAGCAGAAAAGGTACGTTTTCGGTGGTGTTTATTTCAAACAAAAGGTGTAGTCCAGTGTTTTCATCATTGCCAAATTTTACTGTATAGCACAATCATTCACAGAAAAAAACTTGTTTTTAGCATCTAATTGAAAGCGATTTTTTGGATCATAGTTATCATAGAATTTATCAGTTTTTTTATAGAATTGCAAGAATTTTACATTTTTTTTGGTAACAAATGAAACAAAAACGTCAAAACGTTTTTTTGCAGGAGTTATGTGGGTAGTCGAAAAACATAACCCTGGATTTTTTCTCAGTTCCATGTTCATTCCCAACACCATTATCAACCTCGGCTTCATATCAGTCGCATCGATATACAAAACGGATTACAACTTGAACCTACGTCAACCTTTAATTTTGATGAAACGTCGTTCATCGCCGTGACAGCTTATCATAACGAGCAGGTATGCGTTTAAATAGTGTAATAACTTCAGTAGCTGTATGTTTAAGATTGAGGTAATTTTATCTTCACAAATTCTTCTAATATTTGAATATCAACTCTTTTTTTCCCATTTAAGATATTTTATTCTCATAAAAACCAGCAAAGTAATCCAGGTTTAGAGCTAATATCGTTGCAAGCAGGAAACCGCTTTGCTATCGCAATATGCGTGGTTAAAAACTCTGTTGATGTAATGTTTTGCTGTTTCTGGCGTAACTTGTCGTAATGTCTTTATGCCCTTCATCATGATATAAGGATATTACTCTTGTCGTGAGAGCGTTTTGAAACCAAAAGCCATGGCTATTTATCTGATAAGATATTTGGAGGGAGTGTAAGGCAAATTGCAAAAATATTGCATTGTTGTAATACCGTATTTCCCAAAATCTCATGCGAATGTCATGGTTATGAGACATACGTTGTATCCTATTAGAGCACCGAAAATCAGTGTGAATAAGACAAGAAATATTGTTCTTAGAAAAGGTTTATAAATGTGAAATCACTTTTTTTTCTTTTTTGAAGGTATCACAGTTAAAAATCGACAACAATCCATACGCTCGAGCATTTCGTGCTGGTGGAGGCAGAACGTTTCGAAAAAGAAAATCGCTTGAGAAAGATTCTCAAATGCCGTCATCATCATCATCATCATCACATGTACACAATGGACCTGGAATTGACGTTGCACATTACCCAACTCCAGGAAAATTTTCTAAATTTAATTTCAACGGCAGTACATTTAGACTCGGCAATGAAAGTTCTGCGTCGAACGTGTTCCCAGTGAACAACGTCGCAGACTGTATTTCATTCAGTCGAAACGACAACCAATCAGGAATTTGCGATGAAAGAAGTGTCTTGCAATATCTAGGCGAAGACGTTGCTCATCATCACCAGGAGAAAACACTTCTGGCAAGTTTTCAAAGTGGTCAGTTTGCTTGCCATGGCTCATCTGATTTTCCTGATGTTTCTGCTTCTTTCCTTGCTCCTGGTGTTGCTGCGTCTTCGTGTCAGTATCGCCTTTGAGATTGTTGTATGACTATCGTTTTATTTTACTTTTAACGTCAAGGTATGCGCGCTTTTTGAAACTTGTGCATTGCTAGAATTTTTGTTTTGTAATAATTTTGTTTGTTGTGCTTTTCTTCGTGTGTGGTTTGCAATAAACGCAAAACTTGGAGAACATTTGAAATTGCTCGTGTCATTTTGTGGACTCAGCCATGAAATTTCATGGGGAGTGGCTGAAATTTTGAAAGTAAACCATGATAACACAAACATACTTTTTTACACAAAGAGTTAGGGACATATGTATGTAAGATTAGTTTTAAAGAAAATTTCGGAAATCCTTTTGCACCAGGTTTCACAGAAAACTTCGCAGACGGTGAAATAGGAACACAAAAATTGCAACAATAATCCTTGCACTTCGAATCGAAGGTATTTACAGTGCACCAGGCGCTTCAGAATTAAACCCATGCCATGGCTACGGACTTAAAGTTATCACATTGGAATTGCTACGATTTTGTTTGCCAAATTTCAATAAACTTCTTGTTTTCCCCTGGAAGTTTTTGTTTGGTATGCTGAAGCTCGTTTGGATGATCTTGCGAAGTGTTTATTGTACAGTGCATGTTTTTGCGTTTTTCACGAAAATTTGAAAACCTGGCGGTTGATCTAAATTTTTTTTCCTGTTTTTGTGTAACCGATAACAGCATTCCAGTGGCGGACCAGCAATGGCCACGATGCGACTGGTTGCAAATGTCAATTTATCAAAATTTTTGTGTACTAAATCGAAAAAACGATCATCGAAAACGAAACGTTTCTGCATACTACTTTTTCAATTTAAGACTGACAACTTCACAACACCGCCCTATCTGTTCCTAAATTATGTTTCCTTTGCCAATATTGGCTGAGCTTTATTAATGAAAATTTGTTACGTAAAATCTTCTTCAGTTGCATTTTGGTAACTCAAACCAAACCGGACCAAGCGTGTGAATTACAGAGGCGCATACAGTTTTCATAGAATAGTATGCCCATGAGCAAATTACATTGATATACCAATAATTCAATGTAGGTCTGTAATTATGATTAAAAGAATTATTATGCTATTGTAATGTTTCTCGTTCCAACGACATTGGCAAAATATTTGTAAATCGACATCCTCAATGTCAAGAAATGCATCACAAAAATTCGTACTGATTTTTCCTGGATGCTGATATTATGGACCTGAGTTGAACATCCTGGTTAGCGATGAAGTCGGATCTGTCACAAGACAATAACATGTTACGCTCAGGGGCGTAAAGAGGGGGGCACAATTCCCCGGGCGCCGAGTCACTATGGGGGCGCGCAATCACTGCGGTTGGCGCCGAATGGTTGCGGGGAGCGCCAAAAGTCCCAAATATTTCACAAGTACTCTCTTCAACGCAGTACATTTGCTCCCGAAACACTTCAGTTTCGAACACGGGGGCGCCATCTAACCTCGTTGCGCCCCTGGTTGCGCTTACTGAGTACAAATAGCAAGGGAGGTTCGAAAGGGGACAACTGCATTCTGCTGGTTCTCTCTTCAGGTTCGGAGNATTTGATTGTTAACTTTTAGACGATTTTAGAAACTCTGAAGACCAACGTTGCGACCAATTAAAACCTAGCGGNAAAAAATACACCTCGCACGAAAGAAATGTGCTTTACTGAATTTCTATCGAACAGAGACTCTTTCAAGTGTTCAACGGCGTCTTAAATATCTTTGTTCAAGCGTTTTTGTTTTGGCTATGCTGACAGGTGCGTTCGCCTAGCTTGATTTTACATATGCGATTTTGCATATCGTCTTTGCTACTTCTCTTCAAAAAATGTTGGAGGTTTGTTCTCTGTTGTGCCTGATGTCGTGTATTGTGCTTGCCAGCTCAAGTAATAGCAATGTCGACGTTACAAGGCGTACGTTTGGCACGAGAACGTTGTTTTGCCACTAGATGTTTATCAAAGTGTTTCTCTACTTTGTCGAAAATCTGCTAAATTTTTTTTCTTCAAAATTGAGTAACGTCTTTCTTGGCTTTGTACTGGAGCTCATTACTGATTCGTCTCTGTCTTTTCATGGTTTGTGAGATTGCACATTTTGGGTACAGTGTTGGAAGGTCTTTTATACAGATCACACGGTGGATTTCTGTAACCATGCGGAAGTTATCTCCCATTCACTCCTGTTCTTACGACAAGAGCCCTTCCACTTCCTCGGCATCATTATCGCAGTTCCATTCCAGAGATGCAGACCAGTCTGCAAGCGTTACGCCTAATACCGAAAGCCTTAACTCCGATAAGTATGTTCAAGAAAACTATTGAAGATATTTTAAAATCAGCTAATGTCGCATTTGTACTTCACAAGCACATTTGAGTTCCTCGGGACTTGATAATGTAGTGTTGTGACAGGATTTCGTTATTTGAACCAAGAATCGTTTTCTAAATAATCACATTGAGTTTTACATTTTCAGATTTTTCACAGGTGTACTATTTTGTCTTCAGTGCGTCTCTAAACTCTTTTTATACTCAGTGCGATTACGGGAGCTTGCGAAAGACCTAAGCGAATCCATTCTCTCTTGAGGCAGAATTGCTTAACAGAATGGTTGAATGAGTGCAAAAAAACGCGTGGCTACGAGTCTTTTGCACATCCATGATTTAATTTATTTGTTTATGAGCAGACACGAAGTCCATAGTATAAACACACACACTCTGCACAACGCAGATCAATGAAAACCGACAAAACAGAGCGTTTTACAAGGCATTGAAACCGGGGCAATCGCAGAGTTACAGATATTTTTTCCAACTGCGTTGAAGTCAGAAGCATACGGTTACATACACATTCTTAACACTATTGTTAGTTAACACGTAACACTTTTATTTGATATTTTTGCTTGCAGATATACTTGGTTATTAGATTAAATGTGTAAAATTTACTTAGCAGTCACAAAAGGGGTAGTACTGCTTGACAACAAGATCACATTTCAAACCCACGTTTCTTACATATGCACAACGAAACGTTTCACACAAAGCAAAATTACTCATGACAGCTTTATGTTAGTGCATGAGCCACAATGTGTCACACAGGAAAAACTGACGTTAAAACAATAGACCTTACAAGCGACAGGCCTGCATGGCCAATGACAAACTTTCCCTTATAAGGGAGTGAGAGGAAATGGTAGGGTTTAGCATACAGTACACGCTGTATTCGTGGTTTACTGTTGGCGAAGGTTTACAACAAAATTACCTTTCCAGTGAAAGTTGCGGCCAGACTGAAAATGTAGTGGAGCTATAATGCGAATATATAATGAAAAACTTCAAAACATTTGCTCTTCCTTGGACTGACAATTCCGCATGATATTAGTATTGCCAAGATATTTCTTATTATTCATCAGACATATATAAGTTCTTTTTATTTCTTTTGATGCTTATTCAAAGCTTTGTTCTTCAGTAAGTTTTTTTCTTGCGGGGGTTTTGTAGCAATGAATAATACCTTTGATTTACTGCCATTGTTGAACGTCCGTAGATATCAGTGGATTTATCAATCAGCCAGTGATTTGGTTCAATAAACCTTTCAGGGATCCAGGCCGGAAAACGTATGTAGGACATCAGATTTCACATAAAAAAAATATTAGCAAAACACAGGGTTTCAACAGCGATAGTAAACAAATACTTGAGAAAAAGCGCCAATGGAAGTATGTGTAGTTGATGGTTTGTTAAATTTTAAAAGGACGTTTACTCGAAGCACAATGTATATGATTTTACGTTTTGTATTTAGACCAGGTGTTTATAGAACTGATACGTTTTTTTGCGACTCACTGCAAAAGCCAAGGGCGGATCCAGACGGGGGGGCGACTAGGGCGATCGTCTCCCCTAAAATTTGCGGAAGTATCTTTTTTCACAATGAATTTGTACAATTCGCTGGACATTATTTGCAATATAAGGACATTTTGCCGTCCATTGTTTTGTCACAGCAGTGCTGTGAAGTGTTCCGATCGGAAGTCCCGAGCGGATATGCGCAAAGCTTCGCACCGTGGCAGCAAGCAACAATAGAGATCATGCTCGCAATCTCTCTTACTATTGCTTGCTCGCGCAACATATATAATGGTGTTACTCTTCACGCACATCCCGTTCGTGGTGAATCACACAATCAACGCAACACCACCGGAGAGGTTGCAACATCATCCCCTCCTTTTTACAACAAACCACACCGATCGCACGTTCTTTGTGCGAAGGCTGAACTCGGCACGACGTCCACATCCTGGTCACAGCACCATTTTATTGCGATCGGAAATCCCGAGCGGCATGCGCGCAAAGCTTCGCACCGTGGCAGCAAGCAACAACAGAGATCATGCTCGCAATCTCTCTTCCTATTGCTTGTTCGCGTTGCATATAAATGGTGTTATTCTTCACGCACATCCCGTTGGCGGTGAATTACACAATCAACGCAACACCACCGGAGAGGTTGCCGCAGAAGTATGGTTAATCTCTCTCACAGTAGCGAGGCTGTTATGAGACTTTGACCACCAAATATTTCTGAAGTCGCCCCGTTAGGAATGCATTTTGGTTTATGACTCAGATCCAAAGTTATTTTGTGCAGAAAGCTGGCAAGTTGGAAGTATATTTGTGAACTCAGAGTGAAAAACTGGAAATGTGCTTTTCTCTTTCATAATTCATAGTGGGAAAAGTATATTTGTTTGATGTCGTTATTTCCTCAAGGCGTGGGTCCATCAGAGTTCATCACCTTGTGTTGGTACAGCTGGAAATTAGTGCTTTGACATAAATTAAATTCCAAGTTGAAATTTTCCTCCGGGGTGAATTGAACCATTCACGTTGTGCAAGTCGAACCATGGTTCAACTTACCCCACTTGATCCAAGTTACTGTTTGTTGTTTATCTGATTTAGTTAACTGTTGCTTTTAATTATTACAATTATAAAAATTCCTTTCATAACAAAAAAACAAATCGTGCTTCTGTTTTGGAAGATTTAATGACAGCCGCTTCAGACGCTGTAACAAAAAGCACTTTAATTTGAAAAGCTGCAACCCAACATCAAATCAATCGTGATACTTGAAATGATCCATTGACCGAAAGGCCTCAGTAGCAAAACATCTTTATGATTATGATGCACTCAGTGATGAACTCAAAATGTTTAGTGATGGAATGGAAAACAATTTGGCAAAACATGTGAAGGAATCAGAAAAAGCGATTGGGGCGATCGCTCCCCCTAAAACCTAAGAAAGTAACTTTATTCACCATGATTGTGTACAATTCGGAAAACAGAATTCACTATTTAAGGCCATTTTGCCTCCACTGTTTTGTCACAGCAGTGTTGTGATGTATACTTCATCTCCCTAACAGTAGCGACACAGTAATGAGACTTGACTAACTAACCAAATATTACTGAAATCCCCCCTCTAACCATGCTGGCTTTATCTGCCCTGCTTTGAGCTTTACTGGCAAAAACTCTTTCATATGTAACACCCATCGATTGGGACTATTGGTGACATAATTGGAGGTTGGGAAGGAAATTTTTGAAAAGAAGAAGAAATGACCCAACAACAGGAAGACCAGCCGTCACTTTCAAGTTTGGTGACGAGTCCTCTTTTTCAAAACATGACATTGTAAAGATACTCCCGTTTCGAGAAGTCACTGGAACGACGAAAAGACAAAAGAAACATGTGTTTTCATGGGATTTAAAAAATCAGATAAATTTGCTCAAGTGAAAGGAGGCCTGCTCCGCTACTTCCTTATGCATCAATAGTTAGATGTGTTTACAACGGATTTAAATATTCTTGAATACGTTCACGCAAGTGTAAATATTACATTTCTTCTGCATCAGTTCGTTTTTGTAGCAGATATATATTTTGGTTCGACTTTCCCCACTACCTAGTTCAACTTACCGCACACATGGCTTAAGTTGAACCGCAAAAGTGATATTGTTGTTTTCAATTTATGCTAAGAATATAAAAGGCTATGTGAAACCACCTGTGTGTAAATTTGTTAAATGGATTTAACTACCAAATGCCCCAATTTCAGGTTTCTAGCGCCTACACTAAAGGAGCAATGGCAAAAAATGTAAAAAATCGTTCAACATACCCCGTTCTCCCCTACTGCTTTTTTGCATCCAAATTACTTATTACTTTTTGTATTTCTTCTGGGCAGGTGGGAGATAGGAAAAAGGATGTCTGAATGTTTGATGATTGAGAAGTCTTTGGTGGAGCTAGAATTGGGTTTTCTATTTGGTTAGCTAATTTTCTCCAATGGATGAAAAATATTTGCTCAATGTGTAAGCAACATCAAAGTCAATAGTAGCTGATGATCCTAGTTCGTTTTGCGCCTTGTTAATAACATTTGCTTTTTTCTTTCCTTTGTTGAGTATTTCACTGATATTAGACCACAATTTTCTCGAGTTGTTACCTTTTTGTGCTATCTGGTTTTTGACATAAATCATCATAGCATATTCAATTATGTGGTGCAACTTATTCCTGTATTTTTTATATTTGTTCCATTTATTGCTACTACGTTTATCTAGATTTTGAGTTTTAGAAAATAATTTGTTTTTTTTATTGATTTTAATATGCCTTTAGAAATCCATGGCTTCCGATGCATTCGTTGTTGCTTCCTTGACATTATTTTCAGGGGTGCATGATTGTTTAGAGTTGTTTCAAATAAAAGTGCAAATTTCGAAAAAGTTGTGTTAACATCTTGCATTTGCAAGGTATTCATATTCCTTTGAAGCTCATCCAGAAACGCTTCAGTCTCAAATAGTGTAATATCTCTAACATATAGCTTTTTACATTTTAGATATGACTTGGTTAAGGGTATGATGCAGAATATTGGGTAATGTTCACTGACATCCCATATGCAGATTCCTGAATGTATGGTTATTCTAGATTCATTAGCGTATAGATGATCTAACAAAGTTGAGCTATGATCACTAATTCTTGTTGGTTGATTTATCAGGCAGTGTATACCATAACAGTTTGTGAAATTATTAAAATCAGCCACTGAACTGTTTGAGTTTATCTTCAGCAGAGTTATATTAAAATCTCCAAGAATATAATATGGGCAGTTACAATTGGACAGCTTGTGTAAGGTACTAAAAAGTTCATCTTGGAAAGCTAGGAAATAACTATTTGGATGTCTATATACTACCCCTACCATAATTTTATTCTTATTATTGCTGATTTCAACCCATATTGTTTCAAAATCATCGGTGGAATTTGTCATGCCATCTTACAGATTGCAGTAAGAGAGGTCTTTACGTATAGATCAACTCCACCTGCAAGTGAATGAGAGTCACGATGGTAGAAATCATAACCTTCAAGATCATGGTTAGACATCTGATTATTTGTATGATTAAGACGTGTTTCTGTTATGGCAATTGTGTCTGGGGTTGATTTTAGTTCTGATAGATAAGTTTTTGGTTTTCCTGTTTTAACTTAACATTTTCAACTTTTTCTAATTTGGATTCAAGTCCCACCAGCTTGCCCATTTGCTGCTTACAATTGATTTTACTTCAAGCAAAGCTGAATGCACAGCTTTCAGGTTGATTCCTTTTGAGCTTGTCTTTGCCATTTTCACACCAAAGCACTTCCAATTTAAAATATAAACCGTTTATTCAAATCTACACTTATTCAAATAAACTCCTAAAACCTCTGTTGAACTGGATTTCAAATTTTCAACTAAACACCCCAAAATTTCAACTTAACACCCCTTCACAAAGAAGCAAACGCTATATTTTAAAGGTTGCAGCTTTTTAAGTGGGGGTCATGGATCTCGGTAAAGAAAAATGTTGAAAACCAATCATCTCTGCTCTTTAGGTTTTTCAACTGGGTTTGACGTAGCATTTGCTTCTTTGTGAAGGAGTGCTTAGTTGAAATTGTTTGTAAGGTAGTTCAGGTACAGCTTCTTTAGATAGTTGAATCATGTGAAAGATTCAATTATTCAAACTTTTTACAATCAATTTTCTTTATGTAGTGTCTCTCATGAAGCATTGGTCAAAGCTATACTCAAACCAATTGCTTGTGACCAGTATCAAAAAAGTATTGTTGACAGCCAACATTCGTGACCTTTGTCCTTCCAAGTCTTTCTGCAATCACACAATCATTCATGCCAACAGTTATTTAGTAAATGGAAGAAAAGATGCGACGTGAACTTGCACGTGTGCCTTGCACGAGATCTCTTGAGAAACCGAAACATAGCTGGAATGTTTTGGTCATCACTGTTAACTTCAAAGCACAATGAAAGCTTCGCACATTTATCCTAGGAGCAGGCTCATTTTCAGATAAGCACACAGCTTGCAAAATTATCAAAACTTATAACGATGTTATATAAACGTTGAAAATAACACCACGCACAAAGTGACAAAAGTTGGGTGACGTAATGTTTCGTCCATGGTTAAAAGTATTTCAAGTTTCTCTTCTAGTGATCAGTATAATCTTTTCAAAGCAGTCACCCTGAATAGTTTCGTCCGAGTAGGAAACATTGCTTTTTTCACCACAAGCGTGTCCATATTTGACTCATTACTTTCGCGGATTTGAGTAAGACGAGTAGCAGCGTGAGGATTTAACAACAACAGTAGCATAGGCGTAGTCAGTGGGAGCGAGAGTGGCCATGCATCTCCCCCAAATTTTTAGAAAATATGGTCATTTTGTGCCTTGAGAAGCGTCTTTCTAAACAACGTAGTGTTATTTGCCTAAACTCTAACATATTGGTCCTCCCAATATTGGGCTGCCTACGCCACTGACCAGTAGCTAGCGCCAAGGACTTTTCGAACTGCTTATTAGGCATTGGAAGTTCTTCAACGGTGAAATGGGAAAAACAAGAATCAAGCTATTGGGCAACACTTGCAACCTATTGCACCTCTTTTCATGACATTCGCGAACATTCTTCCCAACTGAAGATCAAGGCAAACCAAACCAGATCAAGCCTGTGAATTTCAAAAGCATATTCAGTTTTCATACAATGGTATGCTCATGTGCGAAATACTTTGACACATCAGTCATTGCATGTATAATTATGATTAGAAGAATGATTATGCTATTGCAATGTTTCTCCTTTCAATGACATTGGCAAAATCTTATTCAATCGACTTTGTCAATGTAAGGTAATGCATCATACTAGTTCGTACTGATTCTGTCTGGATGCTGATATTGTGGAACTGGGTCGCACAACCTGGTCAGGGATTAGGTCTGATCTGTCGCAACACGATAACGTGTTGTGGGTAAACAAAGCAACCAATGTTCGGAACGGATCTGTTGCTTGTTTGTGGTTTTCTCTTCATGCTCGGAGAATTTAATTATTAACTGATATGCAAGCACTGTTGACATAAGTTGCTACTAAGTGAGTTCCAAGCAGCAAAAAATACATTTTGTGCGAAAAAAATGTGTTCGGCTGCATTTCTATCGGTTGGAAGCTCTCTCACGTTCTAAACGGCGCCTTAATTATTCTGTTTACAATAACGTCTTGCGTTCATTGGGTAAACATAGTGTAGTGGCTACCCAAGAACCACTACATGGCACCACCAAAGTCCAAGAATCAACAAATTCCAAGGGTGCAGCACCAACGGAAAGTACTTAGCAAAAGTCGAAACTTAAATAACCTGGTCTCAGTTCGACCAGGGATATATGTCTTTAGCCGAATCGTCTGGCGAGGTGCCATCTTCTATTTCTCAACAACTCCGGAAGCAATCGTTCAATGGTTCAACATTTCACGCAAGCACATCGCCCAATCAGCCGTGTCGTTCCGCTCCAATAAGAACCGAAGTTCGAACCACACGATTCAATTCTCCTGGTCTTCTCTTGAAGTGGGAGAATTTAATCATTAACTTTTTGACGATTGTGGAAGCTCTGAAGACTTAAGTTACTACTAAGTTGAAAACAAGCGGAAGAAATATACACCTCTTTGAAAGACGTGTGTTTGTGCAATTAAAGCTTTCTCGAGTGCAGAGCGTCGTTCCAATACAAGCATCGGGTTTGTTGAAACGTTTTGTTTTTGCTTTGTTGGCTGATATAGTCGTTCAGCTCAATTTTACGAGTAAGATTTTGACTTGACCTTGTTCATTGATGAACACATTTTGTTCATTAATGAACACAGTAGTGCTGAATATTGCATTTTTGTTTGCCAGCGCAGCTGATAGCATTTTGAGACGTTAAACTAAAACTAAAGGGAGTAGGTTGAGCACGAGAAGGTTGCTTTGCCANTTGATAAGGCAAGTCTTTCTACTTTCATAGAAAAATCTGTTGAATGATCAAACAAAAATCTACTGTATTAAGCGAAGGAAACTGATATTTCGTAAAGGAATGGGTGGAGCAGGTAAGAGATTTGACAATAACCTGGATGATTGCTCCACTATAATCTGATGTAGATTTCAATCTGTTGGGTAAAACTTTCATGAAGTAACATGAACGTTGAAAAAACAGGGCACCGTTCCTGCATAAGAGGAGTTTTGCAGGTTCTCAGGAAAATCTGGCAGCGTTTAAGAAAACAATTTTGTTTAATTATTGAGGTTAGGTTTTTTTCAACGACTTTCACATTCGACAATTGTCAAGGCAGTCACATGATTTGCCAAAGTCAAGCTCGTACACAACAAAACAAAGACGGGCTTTTGTTAATTCAGGTGTTGATTCCTAAATCAAATAAAATTCTGTCAAATCATTTTGTCTGTGTGCAAACCAAATCATCGAGTTGAAAAGTTTCTTGAAATAAACACAAGCGTACTTTGGTGTTACAGAGTGCTAATGTGCATGTGTAACATTGCGAATCCGCGCAACAATTTTCTCACAACCTAAAAGTTATTTCGGAAACAAAATTATGCAAAGCTGACCTGTTTATTCGTCCCTTCATGTAAGATACCTCGTAAAATTCCCTGTGGAAGCGTTGTTTGCACTTAGCTGTATTTACGTAAACGTCTTGTGAGAGTCCTGAATCCAACACTTCTAGCTCGTTGTACGTTACCTAGTTGATCTGGGTCGCAGCAACGTTAGAAATATTAGTCTTAGTTTTTGAATTTTTCGATGCTATCATCTGAAGAATGTCCAGAGGATTTATTTTCATGCTTCACAGCTTCAACTGTTGAGCCCGACGTTGACGATGAATATGCAAAGCAAGTGATGACATTTCTTCAAAGGTACTCTTTATTTACGGCATCTTTCGATTGATTCTACATAAATCGGTTTAAAATTCTGTGATATTTTGGGTTTGGAAAATGCTAGGAATCGGTGAAGACCATCTAAAGCTAAACATGTCTGCTAACAGCAGATTGGTTTCTTAACATTTGTTGGATTGTTCTCGATCACAATGTGGCAGGAAATGGTTAAAGCGTAATATATTAAGATTTCTTGACACTGCAGTTACCGTTTGCCTTCGTTATCAACTGTTTCCTTTATGATATTTTGTGATGAATTTCGATCGTTGCAGCAAAACCAAAAAGGATTTCAAATGCAGTTCAGAATTTTTTTTCTGTAAAATATGTAATGCTATTTAGAGAGGCAGAATGGATAGTACTGTGCCAACCTGTGCAGTGTTGATTTTTAAACAAACGTATAAAGCCCCTTTGCCTAGACCACCTTATTTAGTGTTTGCTCAAACTCGCAGTTACTCGAGCAGCACTGGAAACAATCAAACATTAAAAATACTACCCAAGTATGTACTATCCACGATGGGTGTAAGCAAGGAATCGATCAGCAGATTTTTAATAGGAAATCAATTTCACGTAAAATTACGCATCCTCAGTCCTGAAAATTGCAAGC
>JGI24021J15306_10004323_pt1 | contig 16459 bp, 5 predicted proteins | sample Ectturendosymbi1_FD_15306 | JGI IMG/M metagenome (IMG submission 15306) | reverse complement strand
TTCCACCATAATTGTGATGCATACATGGGCGTACAAAAGGAACGAAAAAGTACATTTTTAACTGCATTTGATCATCGGGAGAAGAGGCTCGCAGCTTGTTTGCTGTACAAAATTTTTATCTCAGTTGTCTCTGAATGTCTGTCTCCTGAGAGCTCAGTATCCAATACAGCTCCCAGATATTTGTATTGGTTAACAGATTTTAGATTTTTACCACCCATGTCAGTAATGGGATGACTGTGCTTTTTGCACTCTTAGCCTTAAACGTCACACAAACAGTTTTGCTGCAGTTGAAAATATTTCCATGCGATTCTGCATAAACCTGACACACAGATAAAAATTCTCTTCGCAACATTTCCGAAAATGAGAACTTTTCAGTTTTAATCAAGATGCAGACCGAACGATCAGGACAGAGTAAAAATTAATATTCTCATAAAAACACCTGGTTCCGTACTCAACTGGTGTAGCCATGGCTTTAGTGTGACAGATGAATAAGCTACTACAGTAGTAAACCTGCCTAATTTTCGTCTTGCTTTAGCAAATGCGTTCTAGCCCTATTCTTCTAGCATGTGCTTGAATTTCTATCACCAATGAAGATCCCAAACTGGAAAGATAGCTTATGTCAAGGGTGAGAGGATCTTTGAATGCTACCATTTTGGGCAAAACGGATCAGGTGTCTTGTGCCTTTGGCGCATACCGGATCAGGTGTGTTTAGGGAAAAACGGCTTTTTCTGGCATCCATGAGTTGTGTGAAAGTTTTTAGAAGCACGTTTAGGGTTATGAGCTTTCAGGACTTGCACTGATTGCAAAAGTTAGGATCTTGTAAAGTGTCATTTGGAGCAAAAGTGGTGTAGTAGGTAAATGCGTTCGACACTTGGCTAGCACTCATATGACTCTTTACTAAACCTTTTTCCCAAGCCGTGGTACTGGGATCAACCCAGAAAGGCACTAAAACATGAAACAGTCCTCAACCTAAATTTAGTTAAAAACTATCAGGTTTCGAAGCGAAAATGCAGCTAAACAACGCTTTTTTAAGAAATGTACTACGTTAATAGTGGTGATCCGCTTTGCCCCTAACAAAAATAAGGACGCAGAAGAACAAGCGGTTTGACGAGGCCCTAACTGCTATGTCAAGATTTCTCGTTTCAATTTTAAAGTTTCAGCAAATTGCACGCTTTAAAGATACCCTAATGTTACAAAGTTTCATCAGGGCAGATTGAGGCCTGTCTAAAACGAAATAGTACACGAAAAAGTGGACAAAAATGCCTTAAAATTACGAACATTTTAACTATCTCCCAAGTTGACACTTCCAGCATATTTGTGGTTGAATACCAATCATTTACGAAATTTTCGATCAGATAACCAGTCTCAAGACAATCTTGTTAAAGAGATAATTAACGAGCAAGACAAAGAAAAATTCAAACAAGATTTCTTAAAAATGATCAGAATATAAAATTTCATCTTTATTCTTTGAAAGTTTCTACAAATGTCAAAATTCCTATGCAATGTTTTGAAAATTCCGGGGGGGCAAATGCCCCAAATGACCCGCCCTGGTTGCGCGCCTGTCGTGAGCATATGGTTTCAAGCAACTTGGTCTGACCACCTCAAATGGCTTCAATAAACGGGAATTGATTTTACAATCTGATTTGTATGTTGCAAAGTTGTCAAAGATTAGACGGTTAGCCTTTCGCCAAATGCAGAAGAACGTTTTCTATTAAATCAACCTGGAAATCGTGTGTAAAAAAATTTTCAGGAGTTGTTCTTGAAGGCATGCACGGGCGTTGCATATTATGATCAGCTAGAAACAGTGCTGGAAATCTGCAAAGAAGAGACGATTTCATGAAGCTTGAACTCGAAGTAGGCTACAGCACCCACTTCTGAAATCAGTCTGCAAAGATGTTTGCAACCAGTTTGCTACTAATTTCTCTATTCACGACACCACAAAAATTTTGCGGAAACTGCCAGTCTCTGTGAGTATTGCATTTATGCAAAAGTTTTGGGTCTACGTTTGGTTTCACCTGCCACGAATGCCGCATATAGAGGTCTTTTCAGCACTAAAGCGGGCAAGACTTATTTGCATACAAACAGGCGTACGAGAGGGAGATGCAAGAGGTATATTCTTCCCGGGACCTGAAGCTGCTGGGAACAGGGAGGATGACAATATGCACGCTAAATTTTTTTGCAATCAAGCCCAAAATTACTAGTGTAAGCCAGTTGCTAGTGCTGCGATCGGAAATCCCGAGCGGCATGAGCGCAAAGCTGTGGCAGCAAGCAACAACAGAGTTCACATGCCATGATCACTCTATTATTGCTTGTTCGCGCCACATATATGTATGGTGTTGTTTTTCACGCACATCCCGTTCGTGGTAAATCACACATTTAACGCAACACCACCGGAGAGGTTGCAACACTAGTATAACAATTAATCTATTTCTATATCTAATCATGCTACCTGTTTTATCTATAATCTGATTACTATACAAACAAGCTATATAAGTTTCGACGAGGGCTCCTGAAGCTAGGGATTCCTATATCGGTCTTCGTACACCCTGGTAAAGTTTTTTTCGGAGACCCTGCGTACAAACATAACTTAAACGATTTGATGATTTACACATGTTCATAAAGAACAAGTTGATAGACTTGATTTAGACACAATCGGTGAATTATGTTTCTGGTAGAGAGGACGCACTGAGAACGATTGGTTTATTTTTGTGCGGAGTTTGAGAATTTTGTTGGACCGTAACGTTACTTACCTTACTGGGAGACACATTTTTATCTTTATGTCTTGTGACTCAAGTGCCGAAGAGTTAGAGCAACAATTTGTAGTATGCATTGCAGGCAGTGGTTTTCATCTTGCAGAATTCGAGATGTAGAATAGTCGAGAGCGATACTCTATCCAATTTTTTCGAACTGAGAGGAAAAGAATAGCCTTTACGTAGTAAAGCGTTAGTTCAAGCTTTCAGTTCAGGTTGGATTTTGGATTAAGATCCGCAACAGCGTTGTGGTAGAAATCAGTAGCGTAACTAAGGGTTTGATCCAAAGGTACACTTAGCTGAAAGGGGCCCTCTGGTTAGCATAGGGAGCCCACTAGCCAACCCTCGTAAAAAATGAAAAAGATGGTGAATCCGGATGTGGATGGCTAAACCAAAACCATAAATCACCGGAAAATACTCTGAAAAACGCAAAAATCAAAAACCTAATGAAAGCCAAAATAATACTACAACCGAAATATAACCTCAGTTGCGGTCCGGCTTCTACAGTTAAGTTGCCAAACACGGGGGTTCGCACCCCTGCCCCCGTCAATTATGCCACTGGTAAAAAGTGCTTACGGGGCATGGCTTACTATGAATGGTTAGAAAAGGTCATCTTTTCTAGAGAGTACAGAGTTACATAAAAACCGCTTGTTTTGGGGAGCAATAGTTCCCAGCACCCACGATTTTGCTGACCTTGGCCGTACCACTGAAAAAGAGCTTGCGCCGGTTCTTCTCAGTACCGTCTTGCTCTAATCCAGTCTTGGATGAAATGATGTCGGTCATCCGTCTTGTATGTTTGTGATCAATGCTTTACTTGTGGGATCAAAAGGAATGGTTACCAAGTAGATAATAAAAACTCCAAAGCTTTGCGAATACCCAATAGTTTCCTTTTTTAGCTCCACGTTACACTATGTTGTCTGTAATGCCATCGTAGGCACAAGGCCAGCAATGGCAATAACGTGGGCAGAAAACTTGAGTACAATATAGATATTTAAACATCTTGAATGGAAGTGCATTTGTGCACTCACTTGATAATTGCCTTGCAAGTTGTGTGCATGGGGCTGGGAGAATGCCTTCTTATTGGTTTCAAAACACGAGAGTATCGGGTCCAAAAACTTGAACCATTCTGAATTGAAAACGTTTGAAGTCAGAGCTTCAACCTATTGGTCAGCGTCAATGTGATCTTTTTGCAATATTTTGCCTAGACGTTTTTACTAACTAGGGATGCTTGAAAGTTTTATTGTATGTAAGCAAACACAGGGGAAGCAGTGTTGGTGCACGAGCTTTCAACTTTCTAGTATTGAAAAATGCTAATTTATCTTCGACATATCCGGAATGCACTGTGTTTACTGCTTACCTACCAGATCAGAACTTTAGATTCAGTCACGTATCCGTAATTATTTTTAGCAACCTCTCTCATAAAGACAACTGTAGTCACGACGACTACACGCATTTCTTGATGAACCTTCAAACTTCATTTTAAATCGTTTTCGATGTGTACGCAGTGCATGCTTATTCCCAATTTTCACGCTGCAGTGTTTCACGGTGGAAGAGTATGAGCTGCTCAGCACTATGTTCCTTCAACGCAGCCTGTTTATCAGTAGCATAAAACAAAACTAAATAACTGATTACAAAATTCTGATGACACTGGTGAAGTTGTCGTATGAACGAAAATTGTATTGACATTTTAAACTGTGTGGAATTCATAGAAATTTTGATTATTATGAAAACGATATATTTTCCAAGCACATATCCAATACGTAAATCACAAGCTTCTAATGTGAAAATTTGCTGTTTACAGGGTGTGTACTGCCTTGACTTGAATGAAATTCCGATTTGGATAAAACTGTGCTTGTATCTTTCCGGATTACTAACAGAACTGAAAAAATTTACTCTGGAGGATGAGAACGGAAGTAAAAAAGCTGATGTCGACAAATTATCCCGCAGCAAAGTGAGTTTTATGTGGCGAAGTTAATCGCAAAGGCCAGAAATATGTTAAAGCTGCTCGTTTCTAGCAACTCTTCCTCCGCGCAATGGAATAAATGTTTTTGGTGATTTAGCGTGCTCNACCTCTGTGATATGGACCACGAGAGCGACATAAACAAAAAAAATAATTAATTAATTAATTACATAACAAAAAAAGTGTGAGGAGTGTGTTTTAGAAGAAGACTCGGACAAAAATAATTTATCCTTTACAATTAATGCCACAAGTAGTCGATAACTAGAGATTTTATTTTGTTAAATGTTACCATTTTCAACCCTGTATTAAGTGGAGGAGGCAGAAGTGTTCAATAAAGATATTAGTCACTTACAATCTACATTCCTGCATCTACAGTAAATGCATCAAGCACATTGTTTCATTCAACTGAGGTAGGATGAAGTCAGAATCATGCAACTTTCAGCGACTCTGACCTCGTCCTCGTACATTCGAATATGACAAGTGTTTTTTTGTAAACGAAGCGCCATCATGTGATCTGTAGCACAAACAANAACTGAATCCCTACTGAAACAACTTTATTCTTTTCGGCTGTTGGTAAAAGTATTCACTAGAATAGCTATGTCCAAAAACCTGTTCTTGTAATTTCTTGATCCCGAGAACTGGTAGTGGCTGAAGTCAGGGGTTCCCAATTTTTCCCCATGAACACTCTTTACTTATAACTTATTTTGGCAAACGTGTCATAGACCTGTTACTAACTTTTAATAGTTGTCAATCTTGTTTTTCTCTGGTAGATTGCAAGCGGGCGGCGATAGCTCAGTGCAAGAGGGTCCGCCTCTCAATTGGAACGTTGGGTGTTCGGTCCACGTGCCACTGAGTGAATTGCCGTAGCGCTCCTTGGGAAAGAGCGTTCACCCCAACCCCCCCGGCAAGAAGCAAATAAATGTCAGGCTTCGACCTGCCGCTAATTGTTAATAGTGAAAAACAAGACTGGAATTTGGGAATATAACTAAAATCAATAATTTCACTTGCTAGACTGCACCAGTTGGCAACACAAAGATCAACCTTTGTACTTATATCGGGCCAACCAGCATGGTTTGCCTCTGGAGGCTGTGATAATGAGAGAACCTGTTGTCAGGGAGTCCTGGAGTGAGAGAAGCTGTCTTTAAAAAATTGAATCCCACCGCTGGTAGTAACCCACCTTTCCAGCTAACCGTAACTTTTGCATACATCAAATTGTTGATGCTGTAAAGTATTTTGGAGCTATAACAACTAAAATGTAGCTGTAAATGATGTGAGTCGCTATGCTAAGTTTTCATGTTTCACGTTTGTTTCATGCTGTGAAGTTTTCAAGGCTCCGTTTGTTGCTGTTATGCTTTCATGGGCAGTTGTATGTAGTAAAAGCAGCTGTGCATTGCTTTTTTTATAATAATGTAGCTTTGCTTCAATACTGTCAAGTTATCATTAGAATTAGTACTTAATGTGCAGCTGCAAATTGTTTTGTGGTAATGACGTGGTGTAGCTGTGATATGATACTGTATAGTTTTCATGTTTCAAACTTGCTTGACGTTGTCAGATTTACAAGTGTGAATCTGTTCCTGTGAAGTATTCATGAACAGAATTAACTAAGTAACAGCAGCTGCACGATCGTGTCGGAAGGATAAGTTTAGAACATACGTAAAGAAATTGAAAATGAAGATGCTGAACAACACCTTCCACACGTGGTGGCATGAACAGCAATTTTTTAGATTTTATTGTAATTAGCTAATATTTTTCAACATAATAAATATCACCATCCTTCATATATGGCTATGCAGAATATTGACTGCTAGTTGAAGGCATAAGGCTTTGATCCTCTTGGTAACACACTCTTTTCAGGATTGAGTTGATTTACCTTGTCGTTTATATGATTTGGTAATCAAGAGATTTAGCCCATAAACAATAAGAGGCCTAGTTTCAAATTCAGGGCTGAGAAATCTGTCAGTTTGCAAATTATCAACGAGATGTAGCTATCTACACCAATGAACGTGCATGGCAATACGTTGCGGCCTTGAATTTAATTTGTACATGAAGAATTGCAGGAGCGCGACTCATGCATAAACTGATTTGTTACTGATATTTGACGATTGGCAACTAGGCATGCAGACACCTTGATTTGCTCAAAATGGTGCGTTTTAGTCCTACCTTAAGACTTGCTATTTATACGTCATGTGGGAAAAACAAGATCAAATTTGGACAAAAGTTTTTGCATCCCCAAATATATGCACTCCTGTACACCTACGAACATAGCTGTGCTAGAATCAATGTTGTTTGTCTCTGACAGAATACATGGATGGGATATACAGCGTTCAAGTCAAAATTGATGTCATTTGTTACAAACACAGTATCGTGTGAGAAGGAACCTGAAAACGTTTACCCAGACCTCGACAAAACGAACGGCAGCATTCCAACATTTGCGTTTTCAAGCGACTGCAGACAAGCAAAGCAGGTTTCGGACGACAAAATTATTGTTGAAAACGAAAGATTGAGACGTCGTCTAGGAAATAAGGTGACGCCTGCATCCTATCCAACAAATGAAGATTACAAAAAGCCTATGCTTAGAGTCAAAGGTGAATCTAGTTGTTGTTCTGTAGTCAAAAAACTACTACCTATTTAACTGTAAATAATTTCACAGACATACGCCAACTTTCTAAGGCTAAATTGGTTGTGTCACAAGAGAAATTCGATAAGACTGAAATGTTTGATCGCAGTAGCCAGCAAATTGCGTATGTTGATAATGCACTCTTTAGTTCAGTTTTGAAGCATTACATTGCGCCTCGGTTAGTTTGCCAACTCTCTACTGCCCACAACATTTCAACGGTAGTTCTGACTTTGACCTAAATTGACAGATATAACTTGGACGAAGTGAGCGGTTTTATTTGTAGCACACCTTGTGCTACTTCATCTTACACACGACAAATATGTAGGAAAGCATGCAACTATTTAAACTTTTAAAGCTTCAGCGTTCAAATACCGTGTTTTTGTTCAGCATCATTTGACAAACTTACAGAAAACAAGGTGGAAGGATGCAAAGCACTGGATGATGTTACGTTCTACCTCAATACACTACATCATGATGTAAATGCAGTAAATGACAACCTCATTTATCAGACTGCTGATCTACAAGAAGCAAAGATGTCTCAGTCATTGGAAGAAAAATGGAAATCTGTTGCTCGAAAGCTCGATTTTCTTTGCCTTCGCGTCTATCTGGCATTGTTAGTGCTCTTTCATTGTGCAGTTGTTATTGCAATTTTGTTAGACTGAACTAGTTATATGAATCTTGTGTACTTCACCCATGCAGAGAGCTCGAACTCCTTCATGTGTAGTGGTTCTTTCCTTCATCAAAATAATTATGGTTGTCTAGCCACAAGTCGTGCAGATTGCTGCTTTGTTTAGACTCGCTTATGTGTAAGCGCCCTGCAGAGCAGCGCTTACATTGAGTGCGCAAGGAGAAGCGCATACCCGGCCAAAGCATAACATCCTCGATAGTGAAATCACTATCAGAAGCTTCCTTTGGCCTAATGGCTTGAGGCGAAGAAAAATATGCACGTTTCTTAAATTTTTGACCAATTGTAATACTTTGTGATCATGAAACAAGACTCTGTCCAGCATCTTGAAAGAACATTAAATCGTTGTGCAGTGCATTATTCTATGTTGTACTCTATTTAAAAATATTCGTTTGCAGTACATGACTCTTCGCTCCTTATATGATTTTTTCCCAAAAAGCTACCTAATGTTCAATTGCTAGAAGTACAGTACTGTCTACCTACAACATAAAGATTTTAAAAAACGTTTGACGTAACCTATTCTAACCTAGCTACGCCGTGTTAAGACCTCAAATTCAACTTTTTACTCTATAGCGTTGCACTGAGTTGTATTAGAATCATCCTGACTACTGAAGGGACCCGATCGTATATGCACTCCAACAATTATTACTCCACATGAATTTCTGCACACTAAGTCTCGGAATTAGGGAGCCTTCAGCAAAAAGATGATGACAGTTAGTTAGCAACATAATGTTAATTTCACTCATAAAAGAATTGCCAATTCATAATATGGAGTAATGTCTGCAAGGCATTAAGTAAAACCGATAAACCTGACTTACAGCATAGCTAAGAACTGACATGTTTGCTCTAATCTACAACAACTTTTACTACAACTGCATGAAACGCAAAGGTCTTGTCAATTTTATATTTGTTTAATGAGCGACAGCACTGCGCTGCAACCAATACAACATATACAATCGGCGTACTACATCAACTTCAACTCAAATAATTGCTTAGATAAATACAAATAACAAATAATTTACAGCACAAAGTCATCGTTTCGATCCGGCAGTGACATTTCTTATTATTTTCCATATTTTTCCAGCCGAACGAAAGACGTAAGGATAAAACAAAATAAATCTTGTGGGTCTGACGTTTGATTCCAGGTCCTTAGAGCTAAAATTTTATATAAATGTAGTAAACGCTGTATATGAATTAAATGTTCTCAGCTCTTTAAAATGACTAGTTCTGCAACGCATAAATCTGCTTATAACATTGCGCAGGTGAAGCTAGGCAATGGTTAAAATGCATATCATTTTAGATGATTTTTGTGAACATTGAACGTCTCGGGCTTCAAGCTTCAAAAAAGAATTTGAGCAAGTATGCAATGATAACTGCAAACACGCCCATCTTAGCCAAGTTTTTAATAGTTCCAACGGCACCTGTTGATCTCTGCTTTTTCTTCAGTAAGAAGTTAAACAGCCGCAAGTTGTTTTTGGCGTAAGGGGGGTAACGAATCTTGATCATAGCCTCCGGTGTTCCATCAAAAAGGCATGACCTTTTGTGTGAGAAAGCGTCAAACCCATACTTGCCGTGATAACATCCTATACCACTGTTGCCGACGCCACCGAAAGGTAACTCATTGTGCGCGTAATGCATGGTGCAATCATTCACAGTGATGCCACCACTGCTTGTGTTGTCAATAATTCTTTTGACCACAGCCTTGTTATTGGAAAAGATATAAAGGGCAAGTGGCTTCTCACCTTTGTTAATAATACTGATGGCCTCATCTGCAGACGTTGCTGTCATTATCATCAAAATTGGGCCAAACATTTCTTGTTGCATGTAAGAAGATGTAGGTTTGACATCCACAACAACAGTTGGGGAAACGTAGCGGTCATCTTCATCAACCACGCCTCCAATGACAATTTTACCATCAGTGGCTGTGAGCTGCTTTTTAAGTCTAGCCATCTGCCTGTCGTTAATTATGCGACTATAGTCCGGAGATTTCTGTGGGTCCTCTCCGTAAAAATCTATAAGAACACGCCTGAATTCATCAACAAGTTTGTCTCTTATGCTTGGATGACACAAAACATACTCTGGGGCCAAACATATCTGGCCACTATTCACACACCTTCCCCAACATATACGCTTTGCAGCAACGTGAAGGTCACAAGTCTCATCAACGTAACATGGATTTTTTCCACCCAGCTCTAATATGACTGGTGTCAGGTATTTCGCGGCTGACTTCATAATGCTTCGGCCAATTTCTGTTCCACCAGTGAAAAAAATAAAATCAAACCTGTTGTTTTGCACTAGATCTGCTGACTGGGGGCCATCGAGCACAACCACAGGATAGCAATCCTTGTCTAAATACTTGGGAATGAGATCCTGACACAGAGCCGCACAATGCGTAGAACTTTCACTTGGTTTGAGGACAACACAGTTTCCGGCTGAAATTGCAGCCATTACTGGAATCAACAACAAAGCAAATGGGTAATTCCATGAGGCAATCACAAGGCAAAGACCAAATGGTTCTTTTCTTACAAAAGCGTCAGAAAATAAGGTTAGAAGGTTTTTTGACTTAAATTCTGGTTTTGCCCACTCGTCCAAATTGTCCAGGGTATCCACGATCATATTGTGCATAATTGCACATTCTGCTGTTGACGATTCAAATAATGGTCTATTCAGATCTTTCTTTAAAGCGTTACATATGGCCTGTTCGTTTTCATCGACAAGTCTTAACAAATTTTCCAGTTGTTTTCTTCTAAACAGCAGTGGCTTTGTCTTTCCAGCAGCAAAAGCGTCACGGGCTTTTGATATTTTTAAATTTACTTCAGATGATGACATGATATTCTAGTCTCTGCTAGAGTTACGTATTACCTTAGTTAATCTTATATGAGCACAGAAGGTTAAACAAATGTACTTAGGTAAACAGGTTACTGCTGGCGTCTCTATCAAAACAAATCTTCTCAAGGCAGAACAATTTAAATCCTTGTTTTAGAACGTTTAACTCCAACTTTCAGTTCCAGAAACAATATAGTTAACGAAACGCATACAAGAAAGGTTTGTCCCCTTTTATCATTAAGGTTAAATTTAGATGTTTTTTATCGAAAAACTGTGATCATGTGATTTAACCCCGCAAATTTTTTTAGCAAACTCGGTCCCTGCCTACTGGATAATGCAGCTTTGAAAGCACAGTTGTGTGTATAAAGAGGGAGCTTTGGAGTAGAGCAGAGATTGGAGAAATCAGTCAAAGCGAAGAGCTGATACAAAGGTAATGATGCACACATTCAACTATTCAACAGTCGATCTCATTTTGTCCCTAATACACTATTTTCTCAAGAAATGAAACTTGTTTAGGGGTATTATTGACAGCCTTGTTGAGAAAAGCTTGCCCACAGGAACGCCAGAGCACCGGTGGGACAGTAGGTCAGTGAAAAATTGAAGGTAATGGAAACTTATAAAAAATAAAAAAATCGTTCCCAATTATGTTTGTTTCTGCTCATCAACAATGTTGACCTCAAAAACAATCACAAAAATTTGAGAAAAACATTCTGAATTTTCTGGGTGCACGAATAGCTGCAACAAATTTGTTTCAAGTTGATCTTCATAAAGTTTATGATGACATAAACCATGAAATGACCTGTGATACTGTTATGAAGAGGCACCTACGCCCCCGTTTCCCCCTTTTTGAAAGGGCAGGGGTCAATGACCCCGCCATCCCTCCGTTTTCCGGTGTCCCTGCTTGCCCTCATCTCTGTTAGCAAATAACTTTAATGTAAAAACTCTAATGTAGTCACACGTAATAAGAAGCACAGGTACCTGTCGCCTTTTCAACGCTAGTTAGCCTGAAGAATGCTGCAGAAAGCACAGGCACGCCTACTACACGAACAGCGTGAAATACCGTATGTATGCGATTGTTAGCCACCCTTGATTGTGAGCTGCACAAAATAGTCTTCAAAAACTAATGCAAGCCGCCCTTGATTGTAAACCGCACATGAACACAGGTTACCTAAGCNCCTGGGATACTTTCGCGCACTAGCACTAGCACGTTTCCCGTTTATGGCAACCCTCGTGATGATGCTTGCACCTCCACAAGCGCCTTCTGTTCATCACAATCCCTACTCTGACGGATGTGCACGTCATGTTGAAGAGAACAGAATGCGAAAAGAGAGTTTAGTCGACAAAACGTAGCCTGAGAAAGGCTAAGCGTCATCTATAACTTTCGATAAGGTAAAGAAATAAAAATGTAAGTCGACCTCATTTGTAAGCCGCCCTTGATTATAAACCGCGCGAATTGACAAAGAAAACTTTATGCACTAATATATACCTTGCCTAACGTCTTAGAATATATACCTTGCCTGAACGTCTTACAATACATATGTAGAATATATACCTTACCTAAACGTCTTACAACAAGCAAGCGAAATATGTTGATGAGTGTGGAAAATAGCATACCGCGATGTGTTGGCTATTTAAAACTGTCAAATATTTACAAGAGGACCAGATGGTGACTAAGCGTTTTGTTCTGCACTTACTGTGGTGTGAAAGGTTCCATGCCTGGTGGAAGAATTTCAGTACAACTTTAAGTAGTTATTGCAAATTGACAGTGCAGAGGCATTGATTTCTCAGGATTCCAGAGGTTCATAACTCCACGGTAAGTGTTTTACATTCATAGAAACATGAGCAAGTCACCACAAAGAGGGCAAAATGAAATACTAAAAACTGTTAATAATTTACCTGTGTACGAACGATATCGCTTCTGCCTAAAAGTCATGTGTACACAATTCAAGATGGTTACGGAATGGAGTGTGGTCGCCTATAAGCTGGTAAGAATAGCACGTGGCAGTGGTGGATTGGTTAAACCTAAATAAATTATTGTTTAACGCAAAAACAACTTGGAAACTTTCAAACGGCCACCAGCATTACATTTTAATAAAAATAGCCTGAAGACCGCGTGATTACGAGTTATTCAAATTGTATATTTGATTACTTCACAACATTAGACGTACGCCACGAACCACCAAATGTTCTACTGAGAGAAGCATGGTTATCTTGATTGGCAGTCCACCGTTGACTAGAATTTTAAGAATTACACCTGGTCGATCCAGTGTTGGAGGTTTAAAATTAAATTTTCTCGTTCACTCACTTTTCATACCGGTTTTTCTCTGGGCAGGGTCGCGGGGAAAGAAACCATAGAAGGTCTCCAAACTTTTCACGGTTTTCAACAAGCTTTGATAGCCTTGCTGGCTTCACACCAGGGCAAGTCGGAGATGTAATCACGATCAGTGGTGCAGTGCGCTCCGTCACCTCTACCAGTGAATGATGGTTCCTTGTCTACAAACCTCAGGGAAAATACCCAGCAGAGATCTAGCACCTACAAAACTGCCACTACAGCCCTAATCACGACACCCAGATTTGGTCCTTAATCGACTTCTAGTTCGCTTTTCCGTGAGTGTAGCCAACAGCACTCGCGTCGTCAAAGTTGGGGGCAACTGCACCTCCAAAACGTCTGTGACGCGCAGTGGAATTTGCGCCCCTTTGACATAAATTCACTCAATCTTGGTACTTATAGAAGTAGAAACGTGGATTTAAAACAAGGGTGAGCAATTAACGGTCCGGGGTTTACCTGTGACCCGCCACAGCGTTTTCAGTGACCCGGGGAAGTATTTAGGAAAAATCTTCAAATCTGAAATTTCCTCCAACTGATCACAGTAAATGTTAGTGTTGAGGCTAACTTGAACCGAGAATTGCTTCCATTATATTTCCATTAGGAGTTACGGCCCTCCACCCACCCTGGTTTGAAAGACACTATCTAAAGCAGGGGTCGGCAACCTTTCCCTAGCTGCGGGCCAAAAACAAACCCTGTAAAGTCTGGCGGACCGCACTAATTTTCCACAAACAATTCTGTGCCCTTCACTGTTCATGATTTTTTTAAATCTTGCGAATTGATTCAATTTTAATTGGACTGAATCCTGATTTTCACAGTTCATAACGGAAACAAAAAATGCGACATACTCTACAGCCAGTGGTGGGTTTAAGGTTCGGGGGGCCGAGGCAAAACTAAAAAGGGGGCCCCCTGATGACGTTATACTCAGCCAACCTTGATAAGCACTTTTGATCAAGCCTAAGACATGGCCACCGAAGGATACGTTCCTGAGACTACGGCATGACTGACATAGCAGGAGAAAATGCACAGGGGTGTTCATGATACACAACTTTGAAAACACTGAAAGGTGGGAAGACAAAGCCAGCAACACACAAAAGTTGGGCAATAGCAAGTTGGCATCGCCTCCACTTCTTCATTTTCACGCCCCGCTTCTCTGCATTCACCGTCAATAAACTACAAAGTTTACTCCTTTGAAAATTTCACACTTTCCCCTTTGATAAAATGCTTGGTAGTTAGTAAACTGAATTTGTTCACATTCATGTTTATATGGGAATGCATGAAACCATGAAGAACAACCAAGAAGATTTAAAACACTAAATTTGCTTTCAACTTCATCCTTCTTTTTTCTGTTCCACTTGAATACTTTCAGTTCAAATGTGGCATTTTCATAAAATTTTCAATAGGCCTAAACCAAACACTCCAATCTCTAAAAATCATCATTTTGTGTACAAAATTATCATTTGGTATAAAAAGTTATCATTTGGTACAAATATTTGCTCTCATTTGATAGGGTCTTTTCAGAACTGTTTGGAAGAAATTTTAACCCACAATTTTTTAGATATAGATGTTGGTTTGAAGCTGTTCTTTATTTGCACATTGGAGTTGGTGGTGGGCCCCTCTGAAATTATAGTACTTACACATTAAAGTTGCTGTTTGGGCCTCTTTCAAAGAATAGTAGTTACAGATTGCAATTGCTGTTGGGGGCCCCTTTGAAATCATAGTACTTACACACTACAATTGCTGTTGGGACCCCTTTGAAAGCAAGGCACTTACACATTACAGTTGCTGTTGGCAGCCTCTTGGAAAGCAAGGAATTTTACATTACAATTGTTGTTGGGGNCCTTTTTGAAAGCATAGTACTAACACATTACGATTGCTGTTTGCGGCACCTTTGAAAGCAAGGTACTTAGCCTACACATTACAGTTGCTGTTGGGGCCCTTTTGAAAGCAAGGTATTTACACATTACACTTGCTGTTAGGGGTCCTTTTGACAGGAAGGTATTTACCACATTAGAGCAATTGCTGTTGGCAGCCTCTTGGAAAGCAAGGAATTTTACATTACAGTTGCTGTTTTGAGCCCTTTGAAAGCATAGTACTTACACATTGCAATTGCTGTTGGGGGCCTCTTTAAAAGCAAATAATTTTACATTACAGTTACTGTTGGGGCCCCTTTGAAATCAAGATACTTACACATTACGCTTGCTCTTTGGGCCCCCTGTGAAAGCAAGCTACTTACACATTACAGTTGCTGTTGTGGCCCCTTTGAAAGCAGAGTACTTACATACTATATTTTCTTTTAGGGGCCCTTCGATGAAGTTCAAAACCAGAGTACTTACACATTTCAGTGGCTTTTGGGGGCCCCTTTGAAAGCAAAAACCACACATTACAGTTTCTGAAGGGGGTCCTTTGAAAGCAGAGTACTTGCTTATGATCTACTTTATAGCACATTATATGAGTGAATAATAAATTTTCATCAAAAATAAGGTAAATTTATGCGCGTAACACGTGACGGGGGGACCCCAAAAAAGGGGGGCCCGAGGCAAGTACCTCGCTCGCCTCCCCTTAAGCACACCACTGACTGCAGCACATTTATAGCACAACATCAATGTGATATTTGATGTTGTTTTACATTTGAGAGTTTCCGTATTTCAAGTGGTAAGTTGGATGAATCGAGAAGAACATCTTGTAAGTGGTCATCAGTAAGTTGTGTTCTCAACTTGCTCTTGCTGGGTTTCATTGACGAAAAGAGTTATTCACATGCATATGTGCTGCCAAACACTGATGCCATCTTTTTGGCATGATTTAATCAAGTTGGGCATTCTTTACATTCAATATATTTTTTATAAAAGTCAAGCAGTGATACCAGAGCCGTGTGAAAGGCTGTTGGGCCCCCTCCAAAAGAATCCAGATGGGGCCCTTTAATATCATCTTTAATATCACGTAACCCCAACTTTTCAAAATACTGCTATAGTGTCAACGTCCACAATTTTTTTTTTTAATTAACGAATCATGATATTACATTCGTAATCTACCGGCTCTGCATTGAGGGCAAAAACCAGAAGAGTAACCAGCTTGGAACAAAAGCAGGCCCTTAACCAGCTTGGGACACCTGGAGGGGCGAAGAGTTTTCTGAGAGGGGCCCAAATTTTTTGAACTATGTCCAATAGTTTCAAAATATATCCAACAAATTTTTGCAGGGGGGACGAAAATTTTTCTAGGGGGGCTTCGTCCCCCTGCGCCCCCCTGGTTACGGTCCTGAGTAAAAGTCAATGGTAGGGAGACGGCTCTAACTTAC
>JGI24021J15306_10004321_pt1 | contig 16462 bp, 5 predicted proteins | sample Ectturendosymbi1_FD_15306 | JGI IMG/M metagenome (IMG submission 15306) | reverse complement strand
GAGTACGCTTTGAGTGGAATGCCTCGACCTTTGGCAACCTACAGTATGATGATGGAGGGAGTGCGCTTTGAATCAAACGGCTCGAATTTGCATTAATGTAAGATTTCTGCAAGATTTCATAGTCTGACCGAAATGTCCCGGGAACGAAACGGCCAGACCAATGCGGCCAGACAGAATCGGCCAGACCGAAACGGCTCAGACCGAAACGGCTCAGACCGAAACGGCTCAGACCGAATCGGCCAGACCGAAAAGTCCTGTTCCGGTCAACTAGGACAGCTGCCAACAAGAAAATTGCCAACCGGACAATTGCCGACAGCAATGGTGTTAGTTGGCAGGTGTCCTAGTTCACAGTTGTCCTGGTTGGTAATTGTCCAAGTTGGCAGTTGTCCTAGATGGCAAATGTCCGTAGGCAGTTGTCCTAGAACCTATTTCAGAATTTTCGGCATCCACTTTGTGTTTTTTTACTGGAACATGAGGTTTTGTAGTCTGCAGTATCTCCACTACCACAAAGTAATGGCTGTACTATCTTCTGCTTGTATACAATTTGTATATCTTTGTAAAACAATCAGGGATTTGGACTTCAACATTTGCTAAAATTGCAGAGAAGTTGTCGTTATACTGTCAATTAGACTTTTTAATATCAACTGGCTGACAGACTAACGTATGTGATAATTTTTATTTTACTTGCATCTGAAAGAGTAAATTGTGATCACCGTCAAGCCGTTCTTTGCATTTTTGATACATTTTGAAATCAAACTCCCTAATCGTCTCACAAAGATGTACAAAGTGTATGCATGACTTGGAGGTTCGAATTCAAACACTGCTCTACTTCGTCAGTGACTTCTATTGACTTGACTTAGATATTTTACTTTGTTTTTTTTTGTGAAGACGTAAGGGGATAGTTGTGGTGGCTGTTGGTGTGGCCAAATACGACCTTACGGAGCTGCAAAGCATAGCTGATGATGATAGAAAAATACTAACTGCCCAAAGTTATGGAGGCTTGGGCGAGATTGTGCAAAGCTTACAAAGTGTCATTGAAGTTGCATCTGGCATCAGCTTAGAAGGTACAAGTATGCACTATAAACGTGTATGGCATCAGCTTGGATGTTATAAACTCTTCTCTGTTTCACGCCAGGTGGACCCACAAACACAACAAACCAATTTTTTCAAAGTCAAGGAGGGTTTTCATTACACGCTTCCAAGGTGAGTGTCGTCTTTTCCAAAAAATATTTTGTTTAGTTGCAGCTTTTTGTGATGTCACTTCACCTGCAAACTTATTATGAATTCTTATTATACGTAGAGCAATAAGTTTTTTGGTGGTGTGGGATTGTAATACCATTGATGCCCATTTGATGTTTAGCGTTTTAGAGCGAAAATTCTTAGTTCCGTAAATCTTGCCGTAATTCTCTTGTGGAAGATAGGCATGAACCTTTTTCAGTAATTAACTAAAATTCCATGGTTTAACACGTTTGAGAATTTGCTTCCCTCGCTTACTTTCTGTTACAAGATTTTTTATCACTGCAGTAGTTAAGATTGTATTTATGATTGTGGCACTGCGTTCAACAAAACCATCAGGTGATTCGCCAGCTAACAATACTTGGAACAACATCTTGAAAGCGCCTTCAGGTTGCGGTATAGTGGATAAGTATAATGGTGATTTATCCGTGGATTATTTCATCACTGCAATACTACCAACATAATCGCACTGAGCATTGAGCAAAAACTTATTTTTTCTCTGAGATAACTTTCGAAGCAACCTCATCTGGTCAGTTAGGCAGGATGATTACTTGATCTACTGTTTTGGCAGAATGCAGAAATTAAATGCTTTACAGTCACAGATGTTTGGAAAACTTCGAGTGCATACACTGCAATGTTCTTTTCAATGTAGTTTCACTCCTGAAGTGCGCAGCGTACTTCCATGAATTTTTAGAATTATTGATAAATCTTTGATGCAAAAGTATCATACCTGCTTATTAGACAAAATCATTTTTCCATCCTGGTTACTTCCAGACTAATAAACAAAGAAAACTATTCAATGTGTAGAAGATGTATAGAAGACCAATGAACAAAAGACGATGGAAACTATTTGTCTAAAATATTCTCAGGGAGGAAATTTGTATCTCGGGGCGGTTGGCGCCTACGACCGGACTGGTTCAATACTTACCTACCAACTGTCTCTTGATGGCATCGTTTACAGCAAAAACACTTTAAACTTGACCATTAATGATATCAGCTTAATCATTGCTTCAAAGAAATCTAGTGATCTTCGGAATTCATATAGTGGTAAGTGCTACTCAAGCCTCTTCTTTTTATCATTTGCTATTCCACTATAAATTCGAACTTATGAATTCGCACTGTGGTAAACCAGGCTTTTGTTATTTCAATTTGCGGTGTACTTACATTCAATAACGCATCATTTCCTCAAGCGACAATTAATCACTGACATTTAATCACTAGATAGTTAATCACGCAGATAATTAAACACGCAGGCATTTAATCCCTTAGACTTTTTATCAGAATGCAGAAATTAAATGCTTGGACAGATCAACACGCACGCACCTAATTACACAAACACTATTTTTTTTGATACGGTGGTTTGTTGCAGTCGCTTTATAACTACAATGGTCTTGTAGCGCCACGACTGAGTTTGTGCAAATTCTGGTTTCATTTTACTCGGTTTGTGTTCTGGGTGTGTTCCCTGCAGCTCTTCCGTACACCGTGCGCCTGGTAAGAAGGCTACAGTACCAATTTACAAGGTCTTGGTAAGACCCGGCCGAAAGTCGAACTCTCGACCTACCAGCACCGAAGCGGATACACTTACCACTAGACCACGGGCTGGTATGAACACTTAATTCACGTAAATCGCTGCGTTTCTTCCTTTAGGCCAGGGGCGGGGAACCTATTTACTATGGCGGGCCGCATGAATTGTGCATTATCGCTGGCGGGCCGCAAAATCAATTAATTTTAACCTAAAATTCTACCTTTGTCTAACTATGAGGAAGAGTGAAAAATGTTTTCTGTTAGTTTTAGAGTTGGCAAAATGAAATTACATCATGGTTTGTCCCGACAGGAAAAATATTTTTGGTCACCAATTGGAAAAATCCACCGTTGCCCCCCTGGAAAATATCCTTCCGAGGCTCATGCACGTATCAATCAAGCAGAAAAACAGAGTTCTTAAGTGCTGTTTTCTGAAAGTGCATTCAAAATAAAAAGGATCATTGACAACTTAACCATACGTTAAAAAGAAATATTGTCGCCGAAAGGCGTGAGATCTGTTGCATGACTACTCAAAGTGTAGGGATTCTGCACTTGATTTCTACAAACGATACATTACTTACTAATGGGTAGTTCAAAACAAGTCAGAAGCTATGCTGTGGAACGGAAGGAATTGTAGGATTTTGTTCCTCCAAATAGAAATTCAAACTCCAAAATTTACATGCAGTTTTTAATCAAAAGTTAATAGCTGCAATATTTTTTGTGTTCGCCACACCCTCTGAGGGACCTAGGTTGGCGATGCGTTTGGGTAAGGGCCTCGTCTTTTACAACTTTTAGGTGCTGAGCGACCTACACTGACCTCACTCATCGCACATCTCTGAAATCTAATGGCGTTTATTAATCTTACTCTTCTATAAAATCTAACTCTTTTGAAAATAACCTAATTGTTCTCCGGAGAATTCTTTTTTCTCCATATTTTTGCAGCTTGTGATTTGTACGATTTTTTTGCTTAAAATGTCTCTGCTGAGAAACGCTTTCAAGAAACAGTTGCCAATACATTCGACTGTGTAATTTGGTAAAAGTCAATCCTGGCTTTAAAGAGCTGTACGTTTTTGACCTCAACTCTAAGGCTAGCTGTACATAAAGCTCACACCAGTAGCAAGCCGACTTAAAAAAATTTTACTTCTGCCTTTTGTGGTGCATTGATATAAAAATTTGACGCAATTTACAGGTTACTCGGTTGCTAGTGGGATGTTTATGGGCTCAGAAAATGGCGAATATACTGTAGCTGGAGTCCCACGTTATGAATTGAGAGGCACAGTGAGTAAACTATGAGAAATTTGCAAGTATCGAAATGTGATATGTTCCGAATTTTTGCATTTTTGGAAATAAAATTTCCGGCTGTTTTCCTGTATTTTGGTTTGATTTGAAAAAGCAATACTTGTTTCATAAAAATAATAGAAAAAGAAATTAGAGATGTCAGCGTCACATTTAAAGCTTGTCTGCAAAGTTCAAAATTTGTTTTGTAGGTCATTGTATACCGATCTTTGCCCCCCACCCCATCCTCTGCTGACTTTGCTGCAATCAAGCCACCGACTGTGTTGTGGCAGCTTGGAGCTTACTTCGGCCATTCTGTTTTGGGAGTCGATTTGAACGGTGATGGCTACGATGACCTGCTCGTATCAGCTCCTCTTTTTTCAGACAAGCTAGGATATGATCAAGGGCGAGTGTTTGTGTTCATGAATAATCCAAGCTACCCTGGGTCGATGGCATGGGTAAGGCAGTTGCGCCATCCAATTACCGCAGTTTGGTAATATCGCGAATTCAACACAACTGTTGAAATAATTTATGCAATACTTTCTAAAGTTTGTTGGCTTAAACGATTTTCATGTTTTTGAACTGTCAGAATAATATCAGTTTTCGTTCAGTATCAAGCATGAAAACTTGATTGAACTTTTTTGTCAAAGTCATGTTTCCGAACGACACATTAATGAAATCGTAGATGCAACAGCTGACACCCTGGTCAGTTGCAGTAATTCGATGCAAAGGCTGGTTTATTATTTGTTGGCAGCGGTGGAACATGCATCCGCTGTTGATATAGTTTTATTAAAACTTTTCAAGCTAACTTCTTTCTCAACGCAACAATACTTGCTGAGACAAATGAATAACGCATGAAAATGCCTCTACATGATTGCTGCTTCTGCTTTTATTATCAAAATGCAGCATAATAGAGAGTTTGGGTTAAGAAAAACTGGCAACTGACAAAATGACGTCAGGATTACTGTGACCACACTTAATGCTGTCATTAAGTTTTCAATTTCTTGTGCTGGCTGTTATGCCACATTTAAAAATAAGTAAAATGTTCACACTAACGTATAGAAACCAGGAAGCTAACTATTTGCAAGCTACACCTGATATCAAACCAAAAATGCATGTGGAATGTTTCTGAAAGGCAAAACGAAATTGTAGTTGACCTACTTTTTATAAAAACAGCCATTAAGAAAGCAAGCGCTGCAGTCTCGATACAAATGAAGAAAATATGCCAATTCTTCATTATTTTCCAATGATTTCTTGTAAACGCGACCAAAAAAACAAACGCCGGGTTAGAGAATGGGAAAAAAGGTGAAATGAACTTTCCGCAGTTAAATTTTCACCGATAGAAAAGGAAGCATAACAGGATGTTAAAAATTCTCTTTAATATGCTTGTACAGCTTTCTTCATAAAGCCATAAGGTCGCCCTACCATCCACTGAGGCGAAAATTGATTTCCGTCTCATCGTGATGATTCCTACACCATTTTATCTTAAAAGAAAAAAAATACAGTGAAGTAAAGAGTACGAAAAAAAGCGGCGATTCAGGGATTCAAAACTGAAACTGCCGATCACCGATTGCTGAAATCCGAATTTTCTAATCTATTTTTTTGGACGTCTGAAAAAATAGATGAACATCGAAACAGAACATGACATGATTTCGACGAGTTTCTGGGCTAAACTTGCTTTGTTGCCGCTGCACGTATAGCTGCGTATTTTATAAAAATGGTTGCTATTTAATGATGTTCTTTTAGTGCGAAAGACAGACGATGGCTTGTTTCATTTTAGACGTCGCCTTCTTTCCAGCCCCTGCTGCTGACGGGCTCTAATGCAAACGGCGCCAGGTTTGGATTTTCTATCACCAACGTGGGCGACTTGGATCGAAACGGCTACAGTGATATTGTAGTTGGTGCCCCGCTTGAAGACGAGAGGTCGACAGATAGTGGAGCTATCTACGTTTATTATAATTCGAAAGATGGTTTAACAGACTCGAGAAATCAGGTATCGTTTCATATACTGCTTCGGCCTTTCGTATGCGACGGAACAGGAAAAAGTTGGCTTTGTGCGGCTATTGAATTTCATTAAAAAAATATTTTTCAGTACAGTTTGCTGATGGCAAATATAAAAAAAGATTTTGATTGTTTGAGCAAAAGAGTCAAATACGTTCAAGGCTGCCTCTTTTAATACCGCGAATTCTGGTAGAGACTTTTTAATTTGTAATGTGTTTCTAGTGAATGTAGTAGTGTTTGTGATTTCATGCATAAAACTGTCTCACTAACCCAGCTCTTGCTGTATCACGATACATTACCGCTTTTGAATCCGAACCTTGAGTGTTTTTACGGGCTATCGCGAAATTATTTAGGTTTTCTATCAGAAACGGCTGACTGACACCGGTTTATCGAATTAAGGCTCCTCTCCCCAACCCGAGTTGTTTTGATGTTGCCTAATCTGATTCACAACCTAACTAAACAAAACTTTCAATACCTGACAAACAGCGAATTTTATGAACAGCACCATAATTGAAGCAAAGCATTCACTTAAATAGCTATTAACTCTTGCATGAATATGTTATTAAAGTAAGGAAATAATTCAAATTCATTGAGCAGAATTCATCAGAATGACTGGAAACATGAACTCAGGAAAAAGGTTTGGTGCCCATGACACTAAATTTCAGGAAAGCTAAGGCTCTCAATGCGTGACCAAGCTTTTTCTGCTAACCAGTTCATCTGAATTAACTCACTGACGGAACTAAACTGAGGCATAAAATGCTCAAAGCTTAGATTTTTATAGTAATGAACTGTCGGTTTGTTTTAAAACGATTCATGTCCTGTGCGAATTTGGTGCAGTGGTGTTGCAAAAGAAATTAATTTTATTCCCAGTCATATCTCACATTAAAAAATACACAGACACCAGGGTGAAATCACATTAAGGCTTAGTATGTCACAAGGTGAATTTGTTACATTGTTTCTTGTGGATAAATTTATCGCTCGGATTCCTTACAGGTGCATTTGGTAGAGAATAAGTTTTGTTTATTCCTTCCAAACAAATTCTTTCTTTCGTAGGTGTTTTTTTCGATATGTAATGGCCTCAAAAATGTCGTAGCCGTAAGATCAATTATCACATTGCTGACAGACTTGCTTGAACGTTTGTCATGACGTGCGTTTAAGAACGCTTGATCGTGTTTGTGATGGCAGTGCAGAATTAGGCCTACTCCAGATTGAACTCGGCAAACAGAAAAACTCCAGTTTCATCAACTTTGTGAGTCAAAACATTCCCCACACGCTAGTTTTGATTATAGCAACTTTTCCCCTTGGTATTGGCTGTCCAGTGTTGTCGACAACACTGAAATACACTTCTGTTTGATATAACTTGCATAGCCTACAGTTTTGCCCTGTGCTTCTTTTGCAGAGAATCGTTGGGCGATCAGTTCATTCTGCATTGAGGCAATTTGGAAGAACAGTGCTTACGAACAACTTAGATGAGATGGACATTGACAGTAACGGGTATCCAGATATCGTCGTATCTGCGCCTTCCAGTGACCTAATTGTAATTCTTCGCACTCGATCGATCGTAGAGATAACAAGAAGTTTCACTTTGATTCCTCCAACAATCGACTTGCTCGCTTGCGCCAGCAAGGACAAACAACCATGCACAGCAGTGCGACTGTGTATGTCCGGAAAGCACAGGACCTCCGGGAATAACAATTTCAGTGAGTTGCTAAAATCATTTTAGGTGTGCAGCGTTTGTCCAAGCAGCTTCAAAATTACTGGCAAATAAATATATCATTTACTGCCAGAGCTATTGCCAGCAGCTGCAAATTTTCCTTGTTTTGACAAAAGAGAATTTTGTGTGATAATCGCGTTTCTACTCTGATTTCGTGGTACGCGTACCTCTGAGTACAGCAAGGTTGAACAGAGGTTTGCAAATCACCCCTTTTCTTAGGTGATTGCATTTGCCAGCACAATTTTGGTATCGGTTAAGGTAACACTTCCTTTACAGAAATTTCATGTTTTCAGTTTCATAACCTTAAATTTGAATTATTCCATTGCGTCAAGTTTTGAAGATACTACCTTTGTTAAAAAAAAATTTAGCGGATCGACGGTCTGCGGGTTTTTGTTCTTTTATTGTTTGTTGAAATAAGTCACAAAGCGCTAATTGTGGATGCCCACATGGCTGCCGTGGCTAGCGTTATAATTCACGCGAAGACACTCGCTTCTGCAATGTCTTATCTATTCCACGTCGAGCATCACATATTTTTTGAGGGGGAAGATTTAGTTTTGCCCTGGTACTAATGAAAATCCCAGAGGCCGACCCAGGACCAGGCTGCGTGAATATTTCGTCGACATGGCTTGGTCCAGCCTTGCGTGGAGCCAGCAAAACTATCGGAGATTACTGAAAACCGTGAGGTGATTTGTGACCTCCTTGTCCTGTTGCCTCTGTGACCCGCTCGAGAGGAAAAGCGGGTGCGAAAAAAAGCACTGAAAGTTTGTTATTAGTGAATATTGATTTGACTACGTACTGTCTAAAGTCACTACTCTTAGATGGTTAATTGAGGTATAAAGAAACAAAGTTTTAAAAAGGTAAATCTTCTGTCGGCAGCAATAAAACTTACCAGGTTTTGGATTTCGCAAGAACTTTTTCAAATCTTTGCAATGCATGTTGATGTATGGTGCGTTGTTACCGAAGTATTTGCTTGAGTACGTGTAGTTGCCAAGTAACGTTGAAGTCTAAATAGTGTTAGCATATGAGCTTCCACGTCTTAGATGAGAATATTGAAATAGTTTTTTCATGCAAGGCTTGTGGTTCAAACCAGAGGTAGTGAACATCGTTCCAAAGCGAAAAAAGAACTAAGACCGCGCATTTTACATGTCACCGTGTATTCGTTAACCATTGAATAATGTCGGTACAGATGGGACTTTGAATAAGGTGTCAATATTTAAACAGTGTAGAACAATGGTGCAAAAGCAAGATTGCCAGGAAAGAGCATGCCAGATTTTACATATTTTGCTCATAAAATTTAATCTGCTATATGTTTTGAAATGAGGTTTGAATTTATAAGACTATCTGAGTTCTACGTAAAGACTCTACTGCCTTGGTTTTTAGCAACCATGCTGCCTCATGTAGGCACCGTATAGATAGATCGACCAAAATCACCACCGAGGTATGAAGGCAGAGTTTGTCGATTTGTGATGATTGGCGTTGGACTAACACGGCCAACCGTTTCATAACAAGCAAATACGTCACGAGACAAATGTCAATGCCTCGCGTGGGTTTGTTTCTTTAACTGGTTAGAATTAATTGATGGTGCGTTACTAATTCAAGCAAAAACAACTACTGCTCAGTGCACTACTATTCATCGTATTACCGAGATCAGACCTTCGGAGTAGAAGGGGGCTACGCTCAAAACTTTGTCTTTCTTAGTTATCTTACGGGATATTTACTCGCAAACTTTGCCACGAAAAACTGCAAACATAGGTTAATTCGTTAAATAGTGCGAGATTCCTGGAAATGGCGTGAGATATAGCTCAATAGTTTATAAAAGAATAAAAAATTGACAAACTTGCCAGAGAAGACATCTAATTACAAGAAATACGTTGACGCACTTCACGCAAAACAGAAAGTTACTTAAACAGTGAAATGTTTTCTTTTGTTATTTCTGGTACCGATGGCATCTGTGGAGCTCGTCTGAGTCTGCTTGGGTAATAAATACATGTGTTGCTTCGCCGTGAAAGCCTGTCGCAGTGACGTAGTCGATACCAAACAAAGTTTTATACGTAATTGCACAAATGTTTTATCATTCATAATCTGACTGCTATTGTATTTTTGTGTACTCACCGCTTGTTACAACCAGCATAGACTACACCACTTTGACATGTGCGTAGGAAGCTGAAAACGTTCTGTTTGCACAAGATGTCATTTTCTTGCTTATTGCAAGATTGACGTGTCTGATGAAGTGTTAGGGCATTTTGATAAGTTTGTGTTTTTGGTGTGTTTTTTATTGTCATGACTACAATCGGAGAGATCTTATTTTTACTAATGAAACGAATCGATTCTAACGCACATTTGATTATTGAAACGCAGCTCTGGACTTTCACGTTGATCTCGATACAATGGTAGGCAGCCCTTCAGCACGTCGCTTGAAGTTCGTGGAATCGCAGTCTTCAAGTCTGTGGAAGAGATCTCAAGTAATTACCGACAGCAAGCAATGCTATTCATTCGATGTGCTGTTACAGGTACTTGTAAACAGTTGATTTCATCAAACGTTTTTCTTTTTTTAGAATAGAGTTTGTTCTTCTTTTTAAAGATTTATGTGTTTTAATTAAAAAACCTCCACTTATACGACTACACTCGTGAGAACACAGTGGGTAAAAATACTCTGAAATGATCCCCGTGTCTCAAACACTATTTAATGGGTGAACCATCAACGCGAAAATTAAGTAGCACTTTGCTTTTTTCATATTCACGAAACCTCGATGCACTACTGGTGCATGCTCATTTAATGACGATGAAGAATTTGCAAGACAAGGTACTTTATACCTCGTCTGTATGAGCAAGAAAAGGCTTAATTCTTCTCTTTAATATAATCGATTAGAATTGAGCAAATGTAACAAGGCAGACATTGTTATATCAAAGTTTTCCGACTGTGCTGGACTGGTTTAAACTTTAGGAAGTAGTAACAAACGGGTAGCAATAATTGCAATAATCGACAAACGGGTAGCAATAATTGTATAATTACCAAAATATCAAAAACATAAAATAATTTACAATTATTTTATTAAAATCATGTTGAAATTACGGTGCAAAATCTTTTCATCCATTTTTTAAATAATTTTTTCCCCAAAACAAGCTGGGGGACTACAGCCCTCCATACCCGCCTCCAAAGCCTATGAGTGAAAGTCCAAGAAGCTCAACATCAGAAGCGTCTAGTCCAGTGACTGATTGGGAAACTGCATGACATATGGCTTGTGACGATTGATTTGCGCTGTCATCAGGGTGGCAAACAAAATTATTTTTAACTCACTAACAAATGGACTACTTGTAAGGTATTTCTACCCTAGACGATCAAGCCCTTTTGGTATTATTGAAAGCTTGTTCTGTACACCAAGGCGATAAAACAACAGAGTCAATGACTTCAATGGAACGTACTGTAATCTATTGGAAAAGATTATTCAGATATTCAGATCTTATTCTTTCGTTCACAAATAAATACCATTAAGAAAAATTCCGAGCCGGCTGATTCCTCGAAAGTTTGCAGTAAACCGAGATTTTAATTGTGAAAAATTCTGTAATGATGTTCTCAATGAACTATGAACTAAACAAAGACAACAAAAAGGCAGAGCTTCAGCTTTTCAAGCTCACAGGTTTGCATCTGAGACTGCAAGTGATGCAAGAATAGAGCTGTAAGCAACGTTTAATGGAAATATTGCCTCTTTTTCTTAATTTTGATCTACTTTAATATCATTTGTTAGCAAAATTATTCCTTGACAAATTCGGTACTAAATAGAAAGCATTTTAAACGCTGGGTTACCACGTAACGGCGTATGGGAAAATTGTGATGCCCACAGTTCTGAAATGAAATTCATCCAGCGTTTAATAAGACACCTGGCGACAGCATTTAGACAAGCAGCCATCATCGCCCTTTGCCAACACGGTCTGTTAGAAAACGAATGTCTCTTGAGTTTTGAAACGAACGTTTGGCTTTTACTTAAACTTGAAAAGGTCTAATGTTTGTTTGAAGGTCGACAATTTCGGATCTTTAGGTGCAAAAGGAGGTGGACTGGAACTACCCCTCAGGGCTACGTTTACTTACGATTTCACTCTTTCTCACAAAAGCACAATACTCTCTGCTGTGTTTGATCCTTTAGAGACGAAAAGCATCGGAGCTGATTGGACCTTCATAACTGGCTGTTCTGGGCCCAACCAAAGTTGCTCACACGACCTGGAAGTTTTTGCTTCATATTCGTGAGTTGCCATAAAAACTGCGCCGGCATTTCCGTCTCTAAAAGTAGTCGACGTAAACGGAACCTTAAATCTCGAAACTAATCAAAATGTTTACATTGCAATCGGTTGAGCGTTACGAACAGATATTTTCAATCGCTACTTTTGCTGTGCAGGATTCCCATGACAAGTGATTATCTCTTACTCACAAACAACCCTGGACTGCTGTCTGTTCACATTCAGATACACAACAACGGGCCAGACTTTTCCTATTTCACAAAAGTGAACGTCAGCTCGGGCTCACTAACGCGAAGCCATGTATGTGAAAAGAAAATATTTAACAGTGAAACTCTTGTAAACACATAGAGTTGGACCACGTAGTGTTGTGTATGACGTATGAAAATTTGCTTGAACTGAGTGAGGGCAACATACTGCTTATGGAGAACTAGAATTTTCCAAAGAGGCAACAAATATTAACAGAGGATAAAACAAGAACAAATTTAGCCGTTATTTTAAGCTTTGTGATATAACCCACTTTTTATAAGGTGAAGTCCATTAAAACGAATCTTATTTGAAAAAAGTGTCAAGAAATTTATGTTTGTTTTTAAGTTTAGATGATGAACAAATTTTCCATAAGGAAGAGCAAGGTCGCCTGTTTGGGCTATTTTCGTTGTCCCTGTTGGTTGCGGTATAAGATTAGCTGTTTAAAATGAATGGCTGTTGAAAATTACGTTGCATTTGAAATACACGATTACTGTAAGATTTGCTTCTTGTTTTTTTTTAATCTTTGATATAAACCCACAAGCAAGGAATCAAGAATATCATACATAGATGTTTGCAACGAATCTGTGGATGTCAGTTTAAATTAGGAGTAAACTAAAATCTGATTCATAAGTCTCAGAAAGCAATTTTCCTCCAGCAAAATCTTAGGTTTCCCTTGAACATGTTTGGTCAATTGCTGAAGTTCAGAACAAAAATGCTTGCAAATTTTTGGGATTCAGGTATGTAGAAAGTGAATTGCAAGTATGTTTGTCAAAAACAGTGTATGCTACGTATGTGATTGTATTGGTAAACATTCTTTAGAAGCCATTTTCGATTGTTTTCAATCTTTGTGCATTTAAGTGGATGGAAACTTCACTTAAACTAGCGCAGGCAGCCCAAAAATTCGAGGGGGGGCAAAAAACTTGGGGAGGCCAAAATATTCAATTTTAGGCAAATAACGTTATTTTGTTTGGAATACCGCCTCTCAAAGCACAAAGTGACTATAGGTTATAAAAATTGGGAAGCACGCCCTTCCTGGCTACGCCTATGAAACAGTGTACAGTTCAAGAGTAAGGTAATGTACAGTCATTGTTACCAATATTTAGAAAACGGTATCTCCTGCACAGATTGTTGGAAGCTGCATCCAGCTTTCGGAGAGCGATTCAAGCCCTACTCATGCAGTTCTTGTGTTCACAAACTCATCTTCAACTCTGAAAGACCTGCTGCACTCAGGTCAAACGGTGAGTATTTTCCATAGCAAAGTATCTTAGATTGCCGACAAGAACCTTTTGCTTCCTTTAGTCTGATGCACTTTGTGTTTCAGTCCCAACAATTGAACAAATAAATTTAGGCGTTTGTTCTCTGAACCGAGGTTTTGCATGATAAAGTAACGAATAAAAATTGTCTTTGTCATGTTTAACACATACTAACATCACTATTGAAACCGTTGCCAATATTTTCTCTTGAAAATATATTGCTCTTTCGATGACTCGTTTTCCTCAAATCAATATTTTCATGCTCTTGTGTGCTGATGACATCATAACCGATGTCTTTAAAACACCTGTAATTTATTGTGACAGAATTTCAAAGTTCGGACAACTTTATACGTCTCATTCTTTCCAATCACAATTTTCTTCGCTGTTTTAATCTGTTCTGTGGTTGATTCTTCAACCTTTATTGATCTTTGCGCGTTGCACGGAAGCATGATTATGTTTCTTCCTCTTAAACTCCGTAAACGGTGCATTTATGGCTTTACTGCAGAAAGCAGTTATCACTACAGACCATCTTAAGAGTTTTTCTGTGAATATCACTGGTGTTTGCTGTTATTGCAGAAACCGTATGTCAATATCAGTGAAGAATACCAATAAAGCCGAGGCTATTCCCAATATATAGGATCACATCTGATCGTTTAGTTGCTTTTAATAACCTCAATCGCACCTGACCTCATGCAGTCAAGACCTACGATTTTTTGTGTCCTCAAATCACTGCCGTGGGGAGGAGGACAGATACCTTCACGTGGCTCTCCCTGTTGCGGCATTTCCTGAAATGCTTGCCAAATCTGTCATCATGAGAGCAACCACTGCTACTCGCGCTGGATGTGTTCAGAGTTGGATGGGTCACACAACGCGCTGCTCAGGGCGCGGCAGCAGAAATGCTGCCGAAGACGACCCACGACCCAAGCTGAACACCGAGGGGCTCACTGAAAACACGATCTCCGTCATTGAGTAGCTAGCCTATAAAAACAAGATTTTCATCATCATCCTACAGGAGACCCACTGCACACCTGCAGACACGTTAGTGATTCCCAATTTCTCACTAGATGGGTCAATCCTGATCAGGAATCACGGCCTTGGCACGTTTGTCCACAAGCGGTTGGAATGGTTACTGGTCGATCAGTCTCCAGCACAATCAGAGACTGAGTGGTTGTGCGTAGACGTCGCAGGATACAAGATCGTCAACGTCTACAAACATCCACGCTCGCGACTCACCCCAACGACCATCCCGACGTTCCCACACCCCAGTCTGTATGTTGGCGACTTCAGCTGCCAGCATGTCAACTGGGGTTACAACATCCCCGGACAGTGAGAGCCTGGACTCCTGGGCAACATCCAACAACCTAGGACTGTTGTACAACCTAAAGAAAACAGCCAGTTTCTTCTCTCGCCGTTGGAACGTTGGCACCAACCCAGACCTGTCCTTCGCGAGTTTTTGCCAGGACAGCCGACGGCCAGACAGACGTGTACTAGGCTACAATCATTTTTTGCAAATCCTAGGCCATGCGGTAAATCGCGTAAACCCAGTTTGTTAAATCTTGTTGCACATGTCACTCGTCTAGATAGCCTTCAAATACAAACTTATTTCACATCATGCTTTTAAAAATGTTTTGATTAGTCTCTGTAACGCCCGCAGAAGCCGGATCGTGGCTTTTGGAGTTATGATCGGTCGTAACTCGCGACCAGGTTGCGCTAGAGAGTCAGTGAAGACATCGTCGAATTCGGAAGACAGCAAAGCATTTTTTAAGGTATGTTGCGCGTACTTGTGACGTCATTGTGACGTGATTTTGGGGGACAACCCGGTTTTCACGTTGCCAAAAAATTCACGGTTTTTATTCAAAATTCCGTGGAGCCAAAACTAAACACGTTAGAAATGCAGGTTCTACATGAAAAATGTCAGTTATGACCGTCACTTTGGGAAAGTAATTGAAAAAAATGAACTTTTTTTGGTCGGGGCATCTTTGGACAATTGAAGGGTAAAATTTTACCCTAGGGCGAAAATTTACCCTTCAGTAGTGGGATACATTCATTCGTTTGCTCATTTTTGAACTTTTCATTCCTCCCCTACGGAACGTTCATTCCTCCCCTTTTCGGGTTAGTAGACAAGTATTAATTACAGTTAGAGTAATAGTCTTTATTGACGACAATAACCTGATTAAAAGTGGGACAAAAGTTATTTGTTGTCAAATAATGTCACTACAATTTGTCAACAAACATATCAAAAAGCTGTCTGAGTCCACTAAAAAACTTACAAATATAAAGTGATACAACTAATTGCAAGACCCAATGGCAACTTAAAAAAGAAGTAAAATATAATGAATAGGGAACTGAAACTATAAAGTGGAAATTCCTCCACTGAACTCATGAAATTTGTCCCTGGAGAGGAATTCCTCCCCGGTTAGGAACCACTTCCTTCAAGCAGGGCTTCTCAAACTTTTCGCTCTGCGGCCCCATTTTAAAAAAGTTTTTTCTATGCGGCCCTTCATGAATATCCTAGATGTTAATGATACGTGCAAACGTCCCATTACAAATCTCAAGCGAGGCATTTTTGCCTATGGCCAAATTATACAAATACACACAATCCACAAAGGGAATTATGCAGTAGCCCAGTGGCTCCCAACTGGGAAGGAATTCCTTCCCAGGGAGGAATTTCATGAGTTCAGGGGAGGAATTTCCACTTTATAGTAAAGTTACCTCTGTATGCGAGTCATCACAAAAATACAGTTTTAACCCTTTCAGCCACCCTGCTGAATTTGTGTAATAGGGGAGGAATGAAACGTTGCAAAATGAGCAAATGGAGTGTACACGTGGTTTTGGGGTCTCATATGAGGCCTTGCAAACCGAGTGCTTTAGACTTGGCTATTGCTAAATGCATGGGTTCGCCTTCAGCAGTCAAGTCAGGGGGGATTCTTATAATTCTCAGATTACTTAATCTCCCCACGCTTCTGTCCTGTTTCCAAATGCC
>JGI24021J15306_10004320_pt1 | contig 16465 bp, 6 predicted proteins | sample Ectturendosymbi1_FD_15306 | JGI IMG/M metagenome (IMG submission 15306) | reverse complement strand
GGGCGGCCGCCCCCCTTCCCCCCCGTCAGTTTCGCTACTGATTCCTACCCCTTTGTTTATATGATGTATGAATGTGTGGATTTACTGATGGTCTTCACCATGTGATTGTGATCATCCAATAATTTCGCCTCTTGTTCATATGTATTTGGAGCACAAGATCAAAAGAATTCTAGCATTGTCATTGGATTGAAATGTTAATTTGAAGCTCATATATAATGCATCAGTTTTCAAACGTTTTTTACAATAGTGTTTAAACCATTAAAGCCACCGCAGGCCACAATTTGGTTGTACGTTTTACGAAGATAGGGACAAGTTGTGGCATGCAGTTTTAAGTTCATGGATGAAATGGATGTTTTAAGGCCAAAACTTGCTTCTTTAGCCAAACCATATTTCTTTGGCAAAAAATATACTGCCTTCCTAACATTTTGAGTCCCCTGTGATTATGTAAATTACCATAGTTAAAACATTTTGTATTTTTGGCCATAACTTTTTCAAAAACCAACCATTTTGGCCATTTTTCATTAGAATTTTGGCTATNAGCTACGGAAAATATCTGGCAANCCTGATCGCTACACCATTGCAATAGAGCATACAGTGGGATATTGCCTCGTTGGTTCAAAGTGTANACCTAATTTGTACCAAAAAAGTCTATTAGGCCTAAATATTTATTTCTTTGCGTCAACAACAAAATCACGAGCAGCACTTTTAAAACTTGTTTTGGACAGAGTGAGCAAGTTTGGATGGATGAAAATTAGTTACAATTTTGCTTTTTGAAATTCAAAGTAGTGCTTTCGTTTTTTAAATCTCTAAATTTATCACCTCATATTTCTAAATCTTTGGAGAATTCTTAATCAGTTACTTGTTGTGTGAGGAGAAAAGTAATCAGGTAAGGTGTAGGTAACGTTACAAAAAAATGCAAAGCTTTGTTAGCCAAAATAAATGAAATATGTGGCGAATAAATTTGAGTGTCAGTGCAGATGCCCAGTGTTAAAATAAAAAGAATGTAGTGAAACAGGTAAGTGGTAGACAGTAAAAAACTTTAAAGTTTGTTACTTCATTGGCAAATGATATAAACGACGAAACACCTTGGCAAAAAATTGAATGATGTAAAGCAACCTTTCCTGCGGAGTTACCACTTTACTGTGCTGTTTTGACTAGTGCTGGTGGGGCTGTATACACTCGTCTACATCTACTGTGTTTGTTTCAAAACAAAAAGTAATGGTTCGCCTCTTCTCCACTTTCTCAAATAACAAAGGCCTACTTCAATGATAGGTAGGAGACCAGAATATGGGAGCTTCATCAGGGCATCATCGCCTGTCCTTACACAGAAGCGTTGGTACTGTTTTGTAGCGAACAAAACAATTAAAATTTTTCTGAGCAAAACAAATTTATTGAAGCATAGCAACGGCAAAGACCTCATGGCAAGAAATTTTCAATTGATTAACCGAAATTTTTCCAGTGTAAAATGCGTAGACCCTCCAAACGCTGCCAACATTTTCAGTGTCCATGCATTTCTTCATGGAATTTGTAAATAAGGCCACAGGTTTGAGGTTGTAAATTCCTAAGAGGAAAGTGAAAATGGACGTTTGCAGCATATGGCCGTTTGCGTAAATTTCGGATGATTTTTATTATCTTGGTATTTGGCAATGTTCCAGATATTCAAGGAGTTAGCTTTAAATTACCAGCAGAGAAATGCGAGGTCTCGAGTCTCGGTCACGGTCTCGAACTTCCAGGTCTCGGTCTCGGCTTTTATGACGAAGTCTCGGTCTCGGTCCCTTCTCGAAATTTTAGTCAGGTCTCGGTCTCGGAGGTTACGTTCTCGACTACATCAATGGAATAGGTTTCATCCGGTATATGTCATTTATTTGTGCCTAAAAGTATCATAAAATGTCAAACATTTTAACGAATTTATTAAAAGGAAAGTTTGCAAAGCATCGTAACAGTTGATGACTCCCTTGATCTTGCTTGCCTTTCGTTTGTTTTGCTTCAATATACGCCAGCACGGCCGCCAAATCTTATATTTTAAATTACATGTGGACGGCCGCCAATTCCATTATCGAAGGCAGCAGGTTGTGCACCGTTGTCATGGACAGTTACACAACCATGACACGATGCTATACACGAGATAATTGGTCATTTATTCATTTATGCGCTACACGTAAAAATGGAAATGAAAAATCTATATCTTCAAGTAACGTTACCAGTGCAAAAAGGTGTGGGAACGCTGTTCCCACGTGTTCCCACCCCACTACATCCCTGCCTGTTTGCAAGCGTAAATAGGTAGGAAACCACTACTTCAAAGTTCAAGTTCATAAACGTAAAGGGCACGAAAGTTGCCCTGGAGCTTTAACTAGGCAAAGCAAAAATGTGAATGTCATCCAGCAAACGCTTTCCTGTTTATCATTATATCGGGCGGCTGTATGCTTTTATTTCGTCAATCAACCATGCGCATTATTGCGTTTGATAAGTGTTTCTAAATCTGTGACGTGGTATAGTTGTGAAATCTATGTGCATTACATTTCTACAGTATTTCATTGAGAACAGTTTGCAAACGAAGACCATGCATTACGAATAACTATAAACTTGGGCTTTTGGGGAGCTTTGGGCGGATGTAAGGGTTGCCCTCATTTAAAGTCTGTTTTTTTCTTGTATTCCTTCATAAAGTGGGTAGTTGATTGTGCGCCAAAACGTTTCCTTTATTCAAGAACGTGTCTGCGCGTGTGATTACCGAAAGCGAGAAAGGTAATCAATTCATGTTAACAGTTTTCTCCAAGTTAACTGTTCGTCGAACGAAAGTGTCGTTCAACACGAATGGAATAATTGCATTGTAAGTTCAATTCGCTTGTAATTTCGGTTTGATTGACGAAACTTTGCACTTGCGCTCGTAGCTTGGATCTCCATTGCAGAGCTTCCTTTACAGTTTCTGTCTTAATTATGAGTGGTAGCGGTACACTGTCTAATGTCCACGACAGAAGCAGGCTATTAGTCATAAACATAGACGTAGTTAGAGGACACATGAGCCATGCCCTGGCAAAAAAAGAAACTGCTGATACATATATATTAACTGCAATGACTTGCCGTCTATTTTGATATTCATATAGTTATTTTGCTAAAACAACTTCATCAAGAAGGTCGTAGCACGGTTGACTAAGCACCATGACGTCATAACACCACTGCTCAGAGGGGCCCAGCGCCTGAGTCTTGTATTGGGTCCCGCACATGCTAGGACCGGCCCTGCGTGTAGGCACTTCGGCAACAAAAGTGTTAGCGTTATATTACTAGGAGAGGTGTTGGTTTCATTTATATGTATTAAGAGTGAACCTATAAATATAAGTGCTGCAGTAGGCCATGTATATAGTTAGTACAGTAGTGTAACATTTTTCAGAGGATTAAAGTAAATTAATCCCAAGTCGAAAACACCTTTCCACAAATCTGATAACTAGTATGTTAACAGAGATCATCCACCAGATACTGGTAAAAAGCTCAAAGAACCCAATCCGCATTTGTTTGACCGTTTACGTTTGCTCCAGTAGACAGATGCGCAGCTATGTTGGCATTACTGTTCATTTCGTTTCAAACTAAAAGCTACAAAATGCTATGCTGGGCTACAGACGATCCAAAGGCCATCACACAACTGAAAACAAAGTAACCCACTTTGAAGAAAAAGCGTTGCTGAATTAGTGTTAAAGCCTGATAGATTTCGTTTGCCGAATAAAATATTTGAAGGTGTTTATCAACTGTAACAAACATTTTAAACATTGCTTATTTTTGTTTAATCAATATTTAAAGCGTTTGTTGACTCTTGACTGCACAAACCTCTCAGCAAAAATTATTATGATTCTTTTTTTTAGTGCTTACTCCTCAGTGACTCGTCATTTCATTTATTGCATTCGTTCACCTCGAATATTATTTGAAAATATACCTGCAGCAAAACATGCAAATGGGTTTTGTTTCCTTTGTGAAGATGTTTCAAAACAAATGTAATTGTGATTATACTTTCAGTGCAGTCATAATCCTACTCGATTACATTGTGGTCTTGCTTATTCTTGATCATAATCGAGCATGTGGCAAGTAATTGTAATCGATTACATTTGTGGTGTAATCGCCCCATGTCTGTTGATGACCACAATCAGAATGACGAAGTCGACGCAAGTAATAAGGTGAAAATAAAGTTCGAACCAGCAACACTGGTTAAAATACAGATGGATCCTCCACTGACACATTTTAATCAATAGGTGATCACAATGTAATTCAGGACACCTACGTAAACACCAGTAATGAAGATAAAAATGAGAATGAAAATGTTACTTAAATCGCATTTTCATCAGCGGAAATGTTACAAAAATTGTAAACAAAATTTTCATCGTGCTGTGTTATGGAAGGCCCAAACTAACCAATTTTACCAAATTTTGTTTAAATTGCTTCCTCGAATATGAAGAATTGAGGATATACGGCTCGAGTTTATGTTGCTCTGTTATTGATATTTGGCAAGCAGAAACCTTGTTTTTTACGATAGTAAGGAAAAAGGGGCAAAATTTGGGCAAAACTTCTGACATCCTCTAAAAGATGCACTCCCGTACACCTTTGATCATTAAAACACGTTGTATTCGATTCCATAAACAGAATGTAGGTAGGACGGATAAGAAACTGGGTGAGTGGATATCCTGTCATTCTATATGCATTTGTGAGCGGGATTACCTGTTGCGCAGGGCTTAAGAAACTAGGTGAACCGGAAAATGCTGTCATATAAAGATATCATACAAAGGTGTTTTTTGTCATATATCATCTCACACTGTCTGTGTCCTTATGGATGTTAGTGATTGCCAGTTTTGGTTTATTTAAATTCAAAGTAGGCAGTGGTAAGCAAATAAAAAATATGCGTCGATGCCATGACTAGTAAATTTTAGTCTTAACCCAAATGAAGTTTCGCTTTGGCGAAACAGAGTTTTTGTCTGTTTTTTTCGCATAAAGCGTTAGCAGTGGCTAGAGAATCTGTTGCATAAAGTTTTTCTTTAGCAAAAGGTACTGATTAAGGCTTTGTTTGCGAAAGTTGAAACTTTTGTACCTGATTATATTTATCTACTGTTCCTTCTTACACTACCCAAGACAATTTGCAGTTGCGATATTTAGAAAAACTTGGGTACAAATCTTGTGACATACTTACTGAAGAGATTTAGGCGCTTGGACACGATCTTTCATCTCAGTATCAATTGTATTTATTGTTAATCTTTTGATAATTTCTGAAACGTCTTTTTTTATCAGACCTTGAACACCTATCGGTTCAGACAACACTTGTTCTACCGAAACGACGTTGTTTGTGTGATGATCGGCACTTTTTAGGAAATTGATACATTGCTGAGTAAAAAACTTTCTGTATACACCTTAACAAGAAATGCTTATGTTAGACCTTTCCAACAAAGAATTAAACTGAAAAACTGCTAGGTGTGATTGGCCACAAAAGGTTACAGAAAAAACTTTCATCCTATTAGTTTTTGTATCGGATACAACGTTTTGTTTCTGAAAAGATTTCATTATTTTTGCCCGAGGTTTATATAACGAACTTTTTGCCCGATGTTCATTTGGGGTACGGGGTTGGTTGACTAGATCAGGGGTTCTCAAACTTTTGGTGTTATGGAGCCGATGAAGAGATTGACCATAATGTACGGAGCCCCACAATAAATTTCTAAATATAAAAACAAAAAAACACATTGTTACTTACCGATTGATGTTCCTGAGTAAATTGCAAAATAGCTCGAGGAGCCCCGAGGTTTCTCTTGCAGAGCCCTGGGGCTCCGTACGGAGCACTTTGAGAACCTATGGACTAGATGACTGCCATGGCCCTTCACCAATCTTACACGACACAGTGCCACTCTTTGTTTACATTGGTCAGTTATTACGCCATTGTATTTTTATCTATTCTAATGCTAACTGACAATTGGTTTCCTTGTTGCGCGGTGACTCTTCGTATTGCTTCTGTTTATTAGCTGATTCATATGAAACAATAAATCAATCAATCAATAAGGTTTGTTTTGTAATTCGACAGCGAATAAAATTTTAACAACATCATAGCTTCTTGTAGATGCTCACCCATGAAACATCAACTAGCAAAAATGTTCTTTTGGACAATTAACTTACTAATGGTAAGCAACGCACAACTGCGATTATTAATGGTGCTGTAAAGCTGAGGTTTGCAACCATTAAAGCACAATCCTGAGTTGAATAATTACCGTAATTGGTTAGACACAACCATGTGAGCTTTTGTAAAGTTTTCAGACAATTGTTATAATAATCAGGAGCTCTTTTAAAAAGATAAACAGAAAAACACGTTATTAGTTCCATCTCAAAGTTGGTGTTATTAACTCGGTAAATGATAGGATGATAGCACTTTCTGCTTTTATTAGTACTTTCTTTGATGGTACTTTCTGCGAAATGTAAAAGAGGGTGTCTAACCGATCTACCACTGTTTCTCTGCAGTTGATTCACTTTTGCTGCTCCATCTGCCCACCTCGACCACGTGCAATCGAGCAGTGGGCCACCAGCTACAAAACTGAGACCTTCTACGTTGATGCTGACAAAGGCTCTGATATGTGGAGCGGAGAACTAATGCATCCCAATGAAAACAACAACGACGGGCCTTTCAGAACTTTGGCGAAAGCTGTTCGACAAATCAGGAAAAAGCGAGGTTCAAGAACATATCCTGCTACGCTGTTTTTGCGAAGTGGAATATACTTTTTAGAAAGGAAGATTATCTTAGATTCCAGTGTAAGTCATACTTTCAAATCTTTGGTATAACTGACTTTCATCAGTTAAAAAAACAATTACTGCAATGAAAAAACTTTTAAAGTGTATATAGTAGACTATAAAGTTTTTTTAAATCTTGACATCACTGCAATGAACTGAAACACTTTTTAGGTTCGATTTCAGAAACGATAAAAACTGCTAATTTCTTGATTGCCTATTTGCCTGTAGTTAAAATTGTTCCTCTATGACTTTTTCAATATTTTTTAACCTCCTCCAGGATTCCTTAGTTATATCAACAAAAATGTTTAACTTGAATGAAAATTGTCGGCCGTTAGCTGCTAAGTTCATCAATTACAAAGATGCCAATACATTCAAAACTTCTGGGAGGTGGTAGGGTAAACAGATATTAGCCTTTTTTCTATCGGCCTGTATACTTACGTTTACTGAAGGAAAGGTTTCCCATACTTCTTCAGGATACGAACCTTCGTTTGATGGGATTTCCACTAGACGCAGAACGACCGGTGATCAGTGGAGCTTTAAAAATCGCCGGAAGTGCTTTCAAGGTCCACAGCAAGGTTAAGGATCACACAATTTACGTAGCTCCATTTGCGGGAAAATGCTCTGCACATGCTTTCCTCGGAAGCAAGCGCTTGTTAAGAGCAAGGTGATTATACTGAAAACAAGAAAAACGTTTGAACTTTTAGCAAAAAGTAACAAGGCTGGTAAAAGCTTTCAATGTTACGCCACATGCAGTCCCGCAAGAATATATGAAAAGAAAACGCATGTGTCCAAATAACAACTAAAACTGTTGGAACTAATGAGTTTTGTTTCGGTTGGTTTTCTTGCAAGGGCGGCAAGGGGGTTTCGTTTGCTCTGCAGAAAACCGAACATTGAAGTGTGGACAGGTGCCGACCTGACAGCCAAAGGTCCTTATCTTTACATGAAACAATTGTTGGAACCAAGTCCCAAATGCGACATAAGAGGAAGCGGAGGATTTAAACAGGTGTGGTTTAAAAAGTTGTAAAGTTTATAAAGTGATAGGTAATTTGCTTGTTTTTAAAATGACTTAGAGCATACAGAAGTAAGATGTTCGAGAAACAGAAGGGAAATAAGATCTTTCCTGTAAATGGATAGCAGAAATATTTTTCGTCATCTTGCTTTGTTTGTTTCACCACACAAAAGTTTACCAGGGAGCCATTATCCCCTAAGTTAAACTGCAATGCTGCTGATGTTGGTGTTAGGATCCAAGAATTAACTGAATATTTTCGCAAACATTGTCACCAATAGACCTGGAAATCAACTTCTTACATGGTAACCTCATATACGTGTTCCGTTTTGGACCAGTCATGTTAAAAATGCACCTCAGTTCAGTCGCCTACATAAGCAACATAAGATATTTATAGAACCCATCTAAGTAAGTAGAATCCCCATGCAATATATTGTACTGGCTTGTGTGTGACAATACGATCTTATTTCTCAATGCAAAGCAGAAGTATATGAAACCAGCATTTTCATCACCAAGGGCACAAATAGAGATAACTACATTCTGCCTTTAATGGTTTACCATGGTTTTCAGTAAACAATTAAGGCAGACCCGTAGCCATAGGGGGGCATTCGGGAGCAGTGCCCCCTCAAATTTCTTTTTTGACCCCCAAATTTTGTTGCGCCCAGAAAAGTTTGTTTTAAACATATAGTAAAAGCAAAAACCTTGACCCCCTAAAAATGTATTGCGCCCCACCAAATCTTGAAACCTGGCTACGGGCCTGAATTAAGGTACAGTAATTGTCTTTTGGGTATAATTGCGTTGATGTATGTAATGTTTCCCATACAGTGTTGTTTTTCCCATACTATGTGACGTCTCCTCTGCAGTGTGCAAGGTTGTTTTTCGTTTCACCTTAATTTTTCTACTTCGTACTGAAGCAGATGTTCAACACTCATACAAGCACCCTGCTGCGATGCAATAAACTAATGTTTTACGTCAATGAAAAATAAAATTCGACCTCTTTAAAAATGTTTTGCTCGCCTACGCTAAAATCTGATTCTATCCTCTTAGAGAAGGCATGGCCATACTGGATTGGTAACAACTGCCTTAAATGAAGAAGAACGACAAAATTTCCCAATGACGCCAAACATTGCGACCGTATCTAAGTTGGGTGGTTATTGAGAAGACGCAGAATATTACCTGGCGAAATCCGTTTTCAAAGAGTTGAAAACACAAAAAAAATCACATTCTTTTATAGGCATCCACACACAATAGAAATACCGCCTATACGCAATCATTGAAAAAGCGTTAAATTCGTCGAACCTTTCAAACGAAAAAAAAGTTTGGTTCGAAACAATAATTTTTGCCACTTGTCACTGAACATTAAGCAGAATTCATGTCTTGAGTAAATGAGGTCAGAAATACGTCCCCGTGCTAAGTAAAAAAGCCCACGAAATTCAAGAAAATCTGCCTCTTTGTGTAACAGTGAAATAAGATAAACAGAAATGCAGCGTCAGATTGTTTTAAAAGAGCTCTTTATATATTTTTGATCAAATGTGGTCTTACGCGTTTTGTTTGTGCTGTTAAGCAACTCGTTTATGCAGACGTTCTTTTGTACCAGGTGGGTGCAATCTTGCCATACCTTGTGCCTTGCACAGCAATATTTTGATCAATTTCTGGAAAACGCATAGTTTACTAACTTGCATTGTTTCAGCGAAACTGCCCCGAGCGAAATAAGTACGGTTTTCAATTTTTCGCGGGTGATCTCGAAAGCAAATGGACTGCCTTACGTCGAATTGAAATTTTGGTTTTCAACGCTTGGACAGCTCAGCGGGGGAAGGTTCGAGCCATTAATACTTTTAACAACACAGTGCATTTTCAACATGCATTGCGATTTCCTATTGGAAAGCATCCCAAACCATCTGGATTTCGATACGTCGTTGAAAACGTTTTTGAAGGTTAGCAATAACGGAATGCTGTTGTTGGCAATATTCCCAAAATGTGCACAAAAAATATTTTCAAAATGTGGCGTTTGACAACAAAAATGTCTGTTTTGATTAAAGTTATCTTCACCTAGTGATTTAAATTGCTGAAAATTACAAAGAAGGAAACACATTAGTTATTGACACTTACTTCAGTCGCCTTACCATGGCTATAACACTTCATCAAAGTTCTAATGCGCGTTTGATCTTTTCTGATTTTGCTCATGTAGCAATGTATTTTGAAGGTTGTCAGATCGAATGATAGAAGCATTGCGAATTTCAGGTCGCCAAATTGTAGCTGGTATGAAGCCAATAAGGGCAAACTTGCGTAGCCGTATACCTTAGTCTCGTACCTTAGTTTCTCACACTTTCAGTTCGCAAATTCTTTTTCGCTGGCCACGTTTTTGCGCAGATGGTCATTTTCATTGGACTGAAATTTTGACGCTTATCCAGAAGTAAAGTAGGGCTTTCAAGGAACCTGCCTTCCATGCTATGCTCTCATACCTCTGCAAGATGACCCTTACCTTAAGAAATTGCTGATTGATAACAAAGTAATGCTTATATGTTGCCATAAAAAATCAGTTAAAATTATATATTTTTGATTTGGTTGTAAAATGCAAAACACCAACCAAATAAATAAAATTTGTGAGAATTATATCAGCATTTATTCGTTGAGAAGCATGCGCAACTACAACTGCGCTTTAGCACTTTAAAAAAGGCCAACGTGAGATTTGTTTGCTCAACGTCGCTGAAATACTTCGCATTTTCTTTTACTGTGATATAATGAACGAAGCTGTCGATCAGTTTGTGTTTGGCGTCACCAACAACTATTGATATAGAATTTCCTGCAAGTATACGTCAGGAAACAACAATTTGATGAAGTTTGGTGAGAGCAGCCTATAATCGAAAATTTAGTTTTCTGCAGCAACTGGAGAGTTTATGTGTTGTTTTTCCGTTGGGTGGGAAATGTGTGTGATCTGTTTATGACTTTGTATAGAACTTGACGCGGTTGGCGAATTTTACTGCGACCCAGATCGCCACCTTTTCTTCATTATTCCGCCGCCGGGAGAGTTACCTAACATGGACGTTTACGTTTCGCAGACGGATAATTTTTTTCAAGGTACGTAGTGGCTTTCAAACCCAAGGTCACACAACCATCGGCAGGAGGTTTGTGAGAGCTTTGATGTTTTTTTTATGCACAAAACAGACTTTACCTAAGTCTTTTCTGAGTTTTTTTTCTGTTCACCGAGTGTTGGTTCCTAATGCCCAGCTGACATGGGCTACAGAGAAAACACAGAGTAAAAGATGCAGCGGTTAGACGATAACTAAAAGCACTCTAAAAACTCGGAGTTTCCATAAATGTTTCAAACTTCAGTATTACAAAAGATTTTCGTAAACCCGGCTTTTGAAGTTTGAATTTCGACAAAGCGCTGAACAAACCGAATATCGGTGGTACCACGAAGTGCAGCATGTGGAGCTGCTGGGAGTTGCTCTAGGGTTTTTATAAATTTCTCTGTGGGCTTCGCATACAATTGTAAAGTCTTGCAGAATTTGCTGTAGGTCATAGCTGTTTTTTAAGCGAGGAGAATTTGAAATTTGACTTTGATGTTTTGTGTATGAACCAATTGAGAGGGTTGAATCAACGACCGAAATATACTGAATTAATGTTTGCCTGTAACAGCGTTCGACTGACCTACCGAGATTATGGCAAACTGAACAAAAAACGCGAAACTCGCATAAAAAGTCTTAAAGGGCGCCGCGAAACAAAACCGTTGGTAACCACATCAGTGTAAAGTGCAGACTTGTATAAGCGGCGTGTCTCGGCACCGCACGAAATTAACAGCAACAAATTGAACCTTTTCAAAAAAGGAAATGAGTTTCTACCGGCCACATTAAAAGCTTAGTTCGGTTCCTGCCTATCGTTTCAGCCAAAAGCAACAATGAGTTTGGAGCAGTTAAGTTTACTTTGCATCCTCTACCGAGTTACTTTCTTAACGTATCAGTGATGCCTTCCCTGAAACACCCCAAAATTTTCATCATTAATGTCCACAGTCAATGAGGTTCTTATGTGTAGGAAATGAGGCGTCTGTTTGGATAAGAGCTGATGATGTCTACGTAGTAGGCAGGGCCGGATTTACATATAGGCTATATAGGCTGAAGCCTTGGGCTTCAAGATCCAAGGGGACTTCCAACAAACTGTGGTACGCATGGGGTCAATGGCCGGTATATGATCATTTTGATTAAACTTCGTCAAAAATTTATTTCTTATTTCTTATTCACGAAATTCAGTTTTATTCAACTTTCGTGGTGATAACGCCAGTCTTCCAATGAGTTTCCAGACGGTTGGTCAAGCCGCATGCCAACTATTGTGTGGATATACTCAAAGCACGCTGGTTGCGTCCTTCGTTTGCTGAATCGTACTGATTGTTACATGTGATTCTATCAAAAGAACTAGTGGCTGTTCATGTTTAAAATGCACCTGATCAGTGGCATAACTGACGGGGTGCGAATTGCCCCCCTGCCAAACTAAATGCAGAAACCGGGATCTTAGTCCTACCTAGCTTGTATTTTGGTATTTATTATTCTTTTGGTTTCAGTAGATTGTTGTTTCTTTGCGTTTTTCGGAGTGTTTTCGGGTTATTTTGGGTTTTGGTATAGCCGTTCAATACCGAATTTCAATACCATTTCTCAACTATTTTCTGAGTGTTAGCCAGTGGGCTCCTTTCAACTAAGTTTCCCCTGGCTCAAACCTCTAGTTACGTCACTGCACCTGATCAAAGCTTAAAGTTGTACTGTAGATAAGAGCTATGTGTAGGGCTAGCAGAAGTATCCTACAATAAAAGCATAGTTGTTTCTTATGTGACTTGAGCGATACAGTAGTTTTGTCAGCGTTTGTATCGCGAAAAGCTCGATTGGTATTTTTAGATGTGATTTTTTTCCATTTGACTTTTTTTCAGTAAAGTCATTCAGAAACCAGATTGCTATTGATTACTTGCGTAAGTTTGTACTGCTCCCATGCTAAGCAAATCAGAGAAGATCTTGATGAGGTTGAATAGCAAGCAAAAGCGACTTTGCCAAGTGGCAACCACAGAACTCTTCCCCAACGAGACAGGGAAACAGCAAAAAAATGACAAAAGTGCGCTTGGGTCTGATGCCTCAGATTAGTGGTTCTTAGTTTATGCAATCACGCGAAGCCTTATTTCTTAGCTTGATGGTCACTAACTGCTCAGGCGAAAGGTCCTTTTCAAGACTCAAAAGAATTAATAATAAATTAAAGGGTCGCAACATTCCAGGAGATGTTGTCCACACTAAACATTCCGTCCTTTTAAAGTGACAAACTTAGGCAAACAAATTGTAATGAATTCTTAGATAATTTTATTATGAAGAAGGCAGGACAAAACCTTTTTAACTGTTTACTGTATTATGTTCAGCCTTACTTGATTCGATGATTGTAGCTTTTTTATTTTTTATACGTATTTCAATAATGACAGCATAAGCGAAATTTGAACCAGTCCAGTCGCCACGGTGGGCATTGGTGAGCTCAGCCCTCCCAAATTCAAATATGAAACACTATAAAATCAGTAAAGATTTTATCGAATTTTCAGAATGTCTAGTCCCCTTGCGCAAATTTAAACCCCTTATTCAAGACTTCCTGGCGACGGTTCTGGTTTTTAAACTTCACATCTTTTCACTCAACAGTTTACTTCCGTTCGATTCTTACCAGTCTGATAAAGTAAGAAACACGCGAATCGTTAACATAAGACTTACAACCATTTGGGTGCATTTTACGTGACGTGTTTTGCTCGTGTGTGTGCGATTTTTACAGCCGTGGTAAGCGAGTTGAAACGTGGTCCTCACGTTGTGCTCTAAAGTCTTTAACCGCCACACATACTATATACTGTAGGTGCAGAGTGTTTGTTTTGTCTAACACAGATAAGAAAAAACAGATGTGATTCTTATTAAAACGTAGACCATGTGCTTTGTTAAATATTTCAATTGTGGCAATTTCGGTTGGTTTGCCTGTGGCAGTTAATAATCCTGTTCCCGCCAGTCACGTAGGATTTCAACAATTCCGTGCAATTTAACGCTTTTGCGTTGAAGGCAGCAACAAACGCAGTGATCGTGGGCTCTCTGGTAATGATTTTGAATTTTTTACTGACCGTACGTTCAGAGCTTTATTTTCGGATTTTCGCAAAGTGATTAACGCTTTCCATTTTTTTCCTCGCAACAACGGGAGAGGGGGTCTCACAAGTGGATTAGCTTAGGGCCTCGCATCAGTTAAATCCGGCCCTGATAGTAGGCGAATGTAAGATCTTCGTGTCTGATTCTTAGCTGAAAAAGGATTCCTTTCGACAGACAAAGATGAAACCACTGTTTTGACAGTCCCGGTACGCTAAAAACGGAACGATTTGTTTGCTGTTCAGGGTCTTTTCAAGACGAAAATTTATAAAAATTTTCTTAAATTTTGATAATATTACCTGAGGTCAACCAACATTTTTAAACTTTTGCTCTCACGAAGCCCTCATTTAAACGCATTCTGTTGCGGAATATAATTCTAAGCATTGTGTGCTCGTAAAAAGTAAACAATGTTTTTTATATTTTGATTTTTTCATAGCTATCCAACCATACACTGTCTGCGTTTGCAAATTTCGTTTTGGTAAATGTTTGATGTGGTCTGACTATTCTTGGAGATCGCAAGTTATTGATATTTTTTGCTTTCCACTAACGATGAGAGGGATTCTGGGGATTTAAATTTTCTCACCAGACCCATGGTGCTAATTGACATTAATTTAGAACAATCGTTTGATTTACGATGATCGCCTTTTTAAGAAAAGCTTGTAGTTAATAGTTTTTGCCTTAAGCGCTAGTGGCTTATCATATTTATATGACAACAGAGAGTTCACTATTGTAAAATGTGTTTCTACTCCCAGAATGCTATACCGCAATAAATTTTCGGTCTTTAAAATTTTTGCTTGTGCTGCACGGATATCTTAGGATGTTAATAATTGCAGCAATACAGAGGATCAAACTTGGTAGCACCACTCTAGCAAAGCTTTAAGTTTGCACTATTGCCAAATTTTTACCCAAGAAGGTTCACTGCTAGGCGTAGAGTTGTAAAAATGCCTTTTATGCGGCCTCTGGGCACGATGTTACAAAGAGCTCGAATCGTAATGGCAGTGAACGTTGCACTTGACAAGATACTTTCGCATTTCGATTGCCACCAGGTGGGGAGTTGTATAGTATTGCCCAAAGTTAATACAAATTGAAATTGTTACCTGAAAGTTTCATTGCCCTTTCAATTTTTTATTTTAGTGCGATACACAAATGACATACGGTTTTCCGACATCGCCTTCCACTACACCCACGACAACGGCTTTTCAGGATACAACGCCAAACCTGCAGCAATTGACGTCGTGTTTTCGAAAGCAATATCCATAACTCACTGCGAATTTAGGAATATCGGCTACACAGGGATTTTTGTCAAAAACTCTGTGGATGTACAGGCAAGTTAACAAAACTACATCATGACTATCCCGGACTACAGTGGTTGCGTAACTGTAATCTCAGAGCAATTTACAATTTCAAAATTGTCATAAACCCAACACGGTACAGAAACAGGATGTATTATATCGGTTTTACACAAATTACATCAAAACACAAGTTACGGAACTTATGTCGATTGAATACATTTTTACGTTCGTATAAGTTTGTCAAAACCACAAAAACTAATTTTGTGTAGATCGTCTACAATTCATTTACGGACATCGGCTACAAAGGCGTCAGCACTGACTACTCCGGAAGCATTGACGATGAGTTTGCTACAAGGAACCTTCTCATATATCGCAACACCTTCGTTGGCTGCGGTGTTAATTGCTTTTTCCAGGTGCATATAACAGAGCAGAAAACCAGGAGCCGGGAAAGTTGACAAAACTACTTCCATAATTAAATCTACGCAATTAGATGAAGTTAGCTTTATTGTTATATCTTACGTTTATCATGGAAAAATTGCCTAACTTGCGGTCTAATGACCTCCTATACTTAACTCTGATTTGCAAGCTATTACCACTCAGTTTATTACGAGCATAAATTCACCGAAAAAAACGTCAACATTGATGGAAGATGTACCGTTATAAAGATGCAAGCTGGATGAGTTCTGCAGGCTTCGAGCACACGCCTGTCAAGTTGGTTGACACGGCTCGGTGAAGGTCGTATCATTCCAAAGAACCGGACGCTGCTTTTCCACCAAGTACTCGGCGTTGATGGATTGCTGCAAGCAGTGGCGCATTAACAATTAAGCACATCGAACACATGCTAAACGGGCACCAGGCAGAACCGTCGCCAGAAAGCCGTCAATAGGGGGGCTTTACGTTTGTGCAGGGGGGCTTGACATTCAAATTTGACAATAATTCCACTGATTTACATTGTTTATTATTCCAATTTGGGGGGGTTGGAGCTTTTTTGGGAACTAAGCCCACCAAAGTCGCCCCGTGGCGACGGGACTGGCACCAGGGCCAAGGGGCACCGCAAGATTGAGAAAAGTGTGAAAAATGAATTAAAACAAATGAAGATCCGTGGGAATTTTGTATAACTAGTGAAAATTGATCTATATGTTCTGTTTCTCGATATGTGGAGAACCCTTGGGTTGTCTTCCCAGGTGTACCACAAGGGCCACTGCTGATGCAGTGTGAAGTGACCTCTGTTCGGCAACAAGATCACTAAGACTGTCACATGAATCCTGCAAAATTGTAACGGCATGTCT
>JGI24021J15306_10004317_pt1 | contig 16470 bp, 18 predicted proteins | sample Ectturendosymbi1_FD_15306 | JGI IMG/M metagenome (IMG submission 15306) | reverse complement strand
TTAGCAAAAGACACCGCTCTTGTTCAAACAAACTAGGTAAGCAGACCATAGGCGTAGCCAGGGGGGCAAAGGGGTCATGCCCCCCAAATTTTTAGAAAATATAGTTATTTTATGCTTTGAGAAGTGTTTTTCTAAGCAAAATAGGGTTATTCGCCTAAGATTAAACATTTTGGCCCCCCCAAATATTTTGCCCCCCCCAATTTTTGAGCTGGCTACGCCACTGAAGCAGACACTGATTTCGTTTTGCACCCACCAACATACATATCTTTAATGTTTAACAATAACATTGTCTAGAGAGGGCCCTTTATTTTGCGGCGAGGTTTCCGTTTCCTTTTGCGATGTGCTCTTTGACTAGTACAGTGCTTCTTTGACCAGGGATCGAACCACTGCCTTACTGTTGTGTTCTTTTTAAGGCATTTAACAACGGCTCAGCAACTGTGAAAAATCAAATTTTATCTACCTCGCAGAAATGACCGCATCCAACAGTTGAGAATATTTTATCGATGGAAGCATTCGAAGGTAGACAACTGTTGAAGATGGTGAATTGTCGCTTCAGTCTCTGGGGAATGTCGTTCCTCCCTCCTCCAGGCTGGATCATCGCGCACACGAACTGAATGTCGACAATGAAAAGGCAATCTCCCGGCTTCTCCAAGCTGCCAAAGAAGACAAACTGTCAGGAATAGGGACACAGAAACGGGAAGATAGTTGATGATTTGTCATAAAGCCAGTCGCGAAGAGCTGAAAACAACTGCTATTACACGTGGTGAAAATAAGAAATCGCAGGAAAAAATGACAACAATCGCGCACTTTGAAAACGTTAACAACCATTTTCATAAAACAACAAAACCCACTTCGCGCGCAATGGGCGAAACAGTAAATCACTCAAAAATAAAGAAACCAACAACATATTGCAAAACAAATAAACATACTGCATGAATAACGTCACAAAACGCGAAAAAAACGAGCCAATCAGAGGAATCGATTGATCGGAACGAGCCAACCAGAGGCGTCGATTGATCTCTACGTTTCACGAATTTTTTTCAATAAACTGCAAAACGCTGCTGCAGCAAAGACAACCATGAATTTATATACGAACATAGTCAACTTCTCGCTGACTACACAGGTTTCATAGATCTACCAGCACACGCGAAACTAGCACGAAACGCACAACTTACTTGTAGAACCCGCCTGTTTCCATCAGTTGTCGCACGATTTCGTTTGTTATTTGATCGCCCCATTCATTTATGACAGGCATGTTGACGTCATCAATGAACACCGTCATCTTCTTGCCAGCTGGTGGTCCATACGTAGTGCCGACGCGTTTGTCAACGTAGCTTTCAATTGTGCGCTATAGGATAAAATATAAAGGCAAATACATAGAAGATACCAGACTTCTAATTGCAGCGGGAATACATCGACAAAATGGTTGATGCATTAGCAAAAAAGCCAACGACAAAAAACATAAAACAGAGATCAGTGAAAAAGGTTTTTCAAACAAACTATAAAAAAGGAACACCGATAATTTTTTGTGATAAATCCCTGGCGTTGCTCCAGAGAAAAAAGTAGAAGGAACGAAATTAGTGAAAAAGAACATTTTTTTTTACCTGAAACATGAGCGGAGTTGTTGCCGAAGAGAAGTTGAGNGCCTTGGTGGCGTGTGTTTCTGGGTCGTACCTCACGTTCATGTATCCCTTCACGATCACAGTCTTGGCTGTTCCCTGCTCCCCGATCAGCAGAACGGCTTTTTCCTGTCGCCCGAAGAAAGCCACAGTTTTCAACTTGCAAAGCAAGAAGCTATGCAAGAAGCAAAACGCATCGAATTTCAGACCTCATTCAAGTCTGCAGCAAACCAATCCTCTGCAACGCGTGTGTAAAAAATACGCTTGGCAACTGACAGAGACATTTTCAGCAGTATGTCGACTTGGCAATGACAAGATAACATGACCGCTGTTACTAAGTACTCTCGGACACTGAGCAATCGAAAACCTCAAGATTGATTACATGTTCTTGTTTGTTAGTGAGAGGACGCAGACCGACCTGCTTCATCACAGCGTGCATCAAATAATCCATCCTGACGTTGTCGACGTTCGGGACCAGTATCGACAAATATTCGGGAGTCGAATCCTGGGGGTAGTCGTAGGCGGGCACGCGATTGGACCAGTGTTCCCACTCACCAGCTTCGCTGACCAAATACTCGAACATTGTGTGCCCGCTGTCTGTCGGAAAAATATCGAGTCCGTTCGAAAAAAGGTTGCTTTGATTTATAGTCAGCAGCTCACAATACGTTCAGATTATTCGAACTAAATCTGTTCGATCTAAAGCAGAAACAAATAAAACCGTACGTTCTTCTTCAGAAAAATTACATTAAACACCGAATTAAACGCATGACTGCTTTAAATTCAACAACAATTAAAAGCACTAGGTTTGCAGTAGGCTTTCGAGGAATCAGCCGACTGGGCTCTGCTTTCATCTTCTTGCAATGATTCAAACTTGCACGTATCTGTTTTCAAGTATGTACTTTCCACAAAGGGTAGATTCCTCGCTTATGCCCCTTGTAGAGAGATACTTACTTGCATTTAATTCAGTGTTGTATTTGACTGCAAGCACCATCGGTAACGTTGATCTAATATAGTAAGAAGATCGAAAAAATATACAGCACCTGATTACTTTTCTTACATCTCTGGTTTTGAGCCCATTTTCGAACAACACGTAATAGAAACTGTTCAAACAGCAAAAATCGGCTTCAGTTTTAGTGAAGAAAAGAACGTTTTCCTGAGCATCACAAAATTGTAAATATCGGTGAAATACATATTTCTTGCAGAGCTCGCAACCCACTGACCAGGAGGAATAGTGGGAAGGTTCAATCCACCGTGCTCTTTCTGGTACTTATAAATAAACGTCTCCATCTTCTCTCTGTCTGGAAGTTCAAGCAGCGCCCCCAGTGACCACATCAGGCAGAAAATGAACAATCTGTTGCAACATGTTGAGGTCGTAAAAACGTTAATTTAGATATAAATATCAACCATCTGTGAACATTTCTAGCTTCATAAGGGAATTACTTATGTTTGACGTTTTTTTAATTGCTATCTCACATACATGTGGACAGCCTGCGTGTAATGAGTGGACTTTGGGTCCACAGGTGTATCTATACGGGGGGTAATGGGGGTGCGACAGCGCATCATAAACTTTTTTCCTGAATTCATTCTCTTGCAATTGAATGCAAAATTGCCACTTATTGAGGACTTACAAGAGGTTTGCTCAGCCCTACGAAGCAATGCTCCCATTTGCTCTCTTTCACAAGTCGTCTCAATGCCACTTGTTGCAACAGTGGCATCAACAGCAGTACCTCTCCAGGTGAGCCTTCGCCACTGGCTTGTTGTCCTCGGAGGCTGGAATGAGTCCGTCCAGCAAGGTCAGCAGCTGTTGGACGTACATGCATTCCAGAACGCTCATCTTTGCTGACAGACCCGTCTCCACGTAACGATGAAGAGCTAAGAAACAGTAACTGCTTATTATTATTCACCGATGAAGCTTTCACGTGCTTTGCAAACCGACCAGTGAAACAACAAAACGTCCATTGGATGAACGATTTGTCAGTTTGTGGCCGGCATCGAACAAGGAAACGGTTCGTATAAAAACATTAAAACTAATAGTTTAAACCTGGAAACTTAATATGCAACATTCCAAAGCGAGTTAAGGTCAAACAGTAGCAACTTTGTGGCATGAGGAACTTGTACATTTAGGACAGCACTAATTGTCCACCAACCGAGGGGTGTATTGGAAGGGGACTCCGCATCCTAGAAGAAGATAGCGACCTCTGAAGTTTGTAAAAATTTACAAATTTTGATTATTTCTTTTGTTCTTTCCATAAATCGATGACCGACGATTTTGGTCTACTTGATTTGATTCTCTGCTTTCACAAATACCACGCGCAGGCCCGAAATTGAAAAAAGCGTGTGAAACAAATTTTTACTTGTTTTTTCTTACTCGCACTCGTTTGTATTACAACGCAATTTAGGCAACCAGCGAAACAGAGAAAAAATCCTGAAAACAACCCGGTATCCAGCACATTGTTTCTCGGCTGAGCAACCGGCAGCGAAAGTGGTCAAGGCATAAAAATGCAGATCGTGAACAGCGGAGACGCATGTCCCTCAAAAGCCTATACACTCTGCCGGGCAAATACGTTCGCACGCGTTCAGAAGCTCGTCAGCAGCAAAACTCACCGCAAAACAACCCTTCGAAGCCAGGCATGAAAACCTCCATCATAACATTTGGCTTGTTCTTCAGCCAGGCGGTGAGGATAGGATCCCAGTTGAGAATGGAAGAACTCATGTAAACCATACCTGATCGCACAAAACGGCAATAAAGTTTACTTCTGTTTTTCCCTCTGACACAATCAGAAACATTAGAGCTTCGTATTTAAATTAAAAGCAGAGTTTCAAACTTACCGTTTCGTGATACTGTCGCCGGCGAAGCGTTGTCGATATTATGAGGTTCGAAAATGACTTTGCAGTTCGGCGCCATCGGGATGCGATCCCCATTGGCCAAGGTCAGCGTCTTGTTGTCGTCAAGTACTGAATTGAGATTCTCAATCCAAATCGCATCGACCGGACCATCCAGCACCAACCACATGTGCTCGTTCTGCGGCAGAACCGTCCAGAATGTTCCTTATACCTCTTGTCGTACGACAATGGCACCCACACAAATAAAATTGGGGCAAATTATTGCTCTCATGGTTTGATTTGCGACTTATTTTGTGCGAGTAAAACGCACGGTTGTCGCAATAATAGTCATCCTGGTATATCTGCGCCAGGGAGTAAAGCTTTCTCAAAAAACTAATTATCTCTGCTCTGAGTCGATTCAAAACTTTCGACTGAAAACCAAACCATTCTCAGCAAGAATGATTTGAACCATCAACCTAAGTATCTGTAATTGAGTTTCAATTGGTTAATTACGTGTTCAAAAATANGTTGGTCACCACCATTCCATTATATGGAGCAATTTCATTGTTTGAACAAAGTCATACCTTCTTCGCTTTGTGGGTTCGACGCCACAGTGTCGAGAAAATACCATCTGTCCAATCATTCGTAGCGACATCTAACGTCCCGAACATTTGCGAAGCGGTGATCGCCTTGGGATTCATCCGCATCTCTCGGTGAGGACTAGCAACAGTGAGGGAATGAATGGAGCGTTGATTTTACGAGTAAACCAACGAGCACCGCAGCCGAATGAAAAAATTTGACTTTCTAAATAGATTTATGGAAAAATTCGAAGCTTGGAACAAAACTTTCAAGCTTTGGACACAGAATGAAACTTATTTGGAGATCTTGCAAAGTCGTTTAAGAAGAAAAAACGCAAGCACCAATATTTTGAACGAAGCCAACAAGGACATTTCCAAAAACAGCTGATTTTATCGCCAGAAAAATTCATTGACGATGAGCGTTTTTTTACGAAACGTCCATTACTATTTCATTTAGGCCATTGTGGTTTGCGATGTAGTTTTTGAAGTTTCAAGATTATTCGAATCTGTTTTTTTTTCGCTGAAACATTTCGGTCCTTTTTGCTGAGACATTTTGATCATTGAAACGTTTCGGTCATTTGTCTCACAGCTGTATTGAAACTCGCCATAACATTGATTTTTAGCCCATATTTTCAAGCATTCTGACCGAAATGACTTAATTTTTTTCGGTCATTTCAAAAATGTTTCGGTCTATGACCGAAGAAAAACAGATTCGAACAAGTTGAGGCATAAAAGAGAANGCGATAGGTTACGTTCAAACAGAAGTGCTAGCCATCTTTAGCAGCGAAAACTCCTTACAGTTGCGTTGCGCAGTTATTCTTTTTTATCAATGTTACGCAAGTCACTGGACCCGGACAACAATCAAAGAACACTTCGAAAAGTACGGTTATAAGCGTCGCCCCACCTTCCGCACTCTGTCATCGCCTTCATTAGCACGTGAATGCACTGGGTCTTTCCCGCCCCGCTCGGGCCCAACGTCATCATGCCGTGACGTACGCGCTGCGTCTCGTAAAGCTGAATGAGTTTGAGCACCCAGGGTGGATGGAAGACGAGGTCCATTTCGCCAGTCTGTGGTTGAACACAAATGCCATTTTTGAATTGAATGTCATCACAGCAGATTCACCACGCATCGGTTTAGTTCGGAAAAATACAGCGATTCGTGGGATTATGCTTTACATTTACATTGCAAAATTAGAGCAGTGCATTGTCAAGAAAAAGCCATTCATTGTTCCAGCAGGAGGTACAATAATCTTCAAACAATTGTTTCCCTCCAACAAGGAATACTCTGAGAATCTTAGTAATTGACAAGTGACACCATAACTCCTTTCAACGAAGCAGAGCTCCAAAAGAACAGCAAGATGCACCACAATTTTTGTCCAACCTCGAAATATCTCGCGATGGTGCATCAGATTGCATCAGTACATGCCGAAGTCAGCAAAGCAAGAAGACAAACCAGAGCATTAACGCACAACTCTCAAACAAAAAACATTAGAAAAAACGTGATGTCACAGAATTCCACTAATTTTGATTATTTCATTTGCACTAACTGCAGTGGAGCAGGAAAACCATCAACTGGTTTACCTGGAGCACTATTCTCAATGTACAACAGTGATTGCTGTCATTTGCAATCGAATAGATTTAAATCATTGCCCAGGTACGATTTTACAGCAGAGGATCTTAAAAAAGAATTTTCCAAATGACAAAAGTGGTTCATAAGTACAAATATTTTGCCTCCTGTAAAGCAAAAATTCATTTATTGTTAAACGATCCATGCACCTCCATGTCCTGTCTCAAAGGTCTATGTGCGTTTAACAGTTGCGTGTAAAGCTTCGCTTCACGTTGAAAGCTCGCGAATCACTGCTCATGAAGTCCATGAAATACTATGTCAGTGCCAAGCATATCAGACCTGGTGTTCGATGGCGGCTTCCATCTGCGGATATCCTGCTTTCTCCAATTGAATGCCAGGAAAGAGATCATTAATCAACGAAAGAAACAGTGGCTCGTCTTCATCAACAAGCTTCGACAGGTTCATGTCTCGCAAGATCCTCATCACGATCTTCATCTCAGAGTCGCCTGGACTTGAGCGCTTTGCTGCTCCCAGTGTCCGGAGTACAGACAAGATGTTCCGGAGACCAAAGTCGTAGTGCACCTGGACAGGTGACAAAAGTTGCAAAAATGGAAACATTTTCCACAAATAATGAAAAGAATACAAGCCTTGTACTTTGCAAAGTTCAGCGACATTTTTAAATTAGCCAAGCAAGTTTTTTCAACCGTTTCCTTCTACGGATTGTGCTCTAATTTCATACATCTCTTCAGTACACTGCTGTTCGCGGCAAGGCACAAGTACTTTTCAGAAACCAACACATCTGTGAAAGCAAGGAGACCTTCCTCGGCAAAACTATTCTTGGCAAGAAACGACATTTAAAAGCAAGCAACGCATCACATTGTAATTTCCGCAAAGGTAATGATTTGCTGAATTTTTTGGCACCAGGTTTGCTACATTTGCTGTTTTTGAAGCTTTTTTCATTTTTGCATAACCTGCCTATAACAGCGAAAATTTCAGTTTGTATATTAGTTTAATGACAATTGTAAACTGGCGCATTTTAAAGCTTACTTGCTTTTATTTAAGGTTTGGTTGCATTAGCTTGTCGAAAGATGTGCTGAGGTCTGACTAAGCGCTTATAATAATGTTAAATTCGACTTGCAAGTGAACTGAAAGGCATTAAGGTGTTTCACATTAAATCAAAAACGAAGATTGGCAGTGACTGAATCAAGAAAGACTGGTCACAGCAATGCAACACAGATAAAAGATGATCACAGCAATGCAACACAGATAAAAGATGATCACAGCAAACAGACAGCGCCTTTACCGAAGCTGAAAATGGAAAAGCACAAAAGAACCTGTTTCGTCAGTTGCTCTTCGCACAACTTGTACAGAGTGTAGAACTTTCTCGAAAGTTGAACGTTTTCGACAAATCCACACGAGGCGAGCTTCACTCTCATGATAATCTGCCGGTCCGGTACCATCATCGCCACCAAGCGGAAGTTGATCTTCAGATTTTCGGGAAGTTCCTGTCGACCTGCGTAACCTGGGTTCTGAAATTTGCAGAAACAATATTACAAACTACAGTAAGAAAGTAGCTAGAAAAAGGCGAGATCTCTTAGAAGAAAATTGCGAGATCTCTAAGGTCTCTTAGTATTTTTGGGCAATGTCCACAAATATTAGTTAGCAGTACAGGAAACCTACAGCAAGTTACACTTGAATGTTACATTTTGTGGTTCGCATCAGAGTTACAGCCCAATCTAAGCAAGAAAGCAAACTGTTGAAAATGGCTAATTCACTTAAAAATGAACAGCTGCATGTTTGCCGACGATTATTGTCATCGTCTGAATACCATTCAAATTTCTAGTTTTAAAAACTTCTACAAACGCTAAATGAATTGCATGGCATGTATGTGAAACTTTTTTACGTAACTAACAAAGCGCCATTCATCAAACGGATGCATTTTCGAACGAGGCACATTTTAACACCGTTTTCAAAAATTATCTAGCTTCTCGAGAATTTTTAAGTCAATGCGCAAAGTTTTCTTGGCAAGCATCTAATCTTGCCAGTTGAATTCGCTGGCACTTTTTTTATGAACCAAGTTCACCCTACCATCGTCAAGAAAAGGCCGAATTCCGGGTTCAACGAAACGACATCTCCATCTGTGAAAACAAATGTCTTCTTCCTGTCCTTCTTCGCTCCCAGAACAATGGCAATCTGTTGGGCAGCGACTGAGAGTACGGGCAGTTCGATTCGGTTGAACTCGTCAAAGCAACCCCATGACCCTGATTGGGCCAAGCCTGTAATAGTAACACACATGGGCCACTTTAAATGTTGGTTGTCATGGAAATAGCTTATGCGCTATCAACCCGGAAATCGCGTGAAATTGTCCTCTTTTCGATTGACTTAACACAGACGGCCAGAGCAAAATATCAGGGCAATTATAAAACAAGCAACGCACAGAGCAAAAGCGGTAAACCTGTGCATCACAAACAAGAAAGGATGAAAACGCCATAGATTTTATTGTAAAAACTAACTTTTCGTTACAAACGATTCAGTGCCCGGTGAGAATTTGTATAAAACCTATGGAGTTAAAGAAAAATTTGTTTGCTCGACATATGTTGATGACTTACCTTTGTAAATTCGACCCAGACCTCTGTAGTCCATCTGATCTGAGCAATTGAAAACAACCACATACTTCCCCAGACATTTCCCCATGTCTTTCGTTGTTTCAGTTTTGCCCGTACCTGCTGGTCCCGCAGGGGATGCACCTAAACTCATACCAAGGGCTTGTGCCAGCGTGATGTAGCACCTGTCATTGACACAGATAACCAAGTGTTAAACCAGAAATATTTAGAAATAAATATATGAAAAAATATTTAGTATCTCATGTAAATGACTCCGAATTGTAACATTTTTCATTAATACCTTCGTTGCTGTACAATTTTTTTGTTTTTTTTTACAAACCAGAAAAAAAACGATCAACGTTTTACACGTTAGGCAATTTTTTGGGTTTGAACGGCCAGATCAAACGCAATCAAAAATATAATACCGCGTTAACGCACTACATTCATGAATTATAATCCAGTAAACAACTAAAGATTAGTCCCAAACCACTGATTCAAGAATCTACAAGTTCTGTTTTTCAATTTTCGCCAAAAAAATAAGATTACACTCGCCTGTCAGTCAATGGCGTGATCACCAATCTGTCCGTACAACCCAAGTACTCATTCTGGTAATCGAAGTTGACATCAGTGATGGAGACCAGACATCTGTCGGTGTCTTCTTGAAAGTAGAAGCGCGACTGCTTCAACCACTCGAAGTCTGACACGGATTTAATGTGCATGTGTACCTGGGTAGTTCGAATGCTTGCACTGAGTCCACGAAACCGGAAGACAGTCGTTATTTTTCGATTTTCATGCAAATCAGTCGGCAAATTATCGATCAGATATTTTTCAGGTTTGCATGCTGAGCTCGAAATAATACCTGCAGTGCGATTACTATGATGTCGCTCCTTTTTTTCACTGAAATACTTCAGTCATTCTTCCCATAATACTTGTAAAACTCGCCGTAACAGTATTCACTAGTCTACCTTTTCAGACCATATGACCGAATTGACAATTCTGTTCGGTCATTTCAAAAATATTTCGGTCTACGCTCGAAAAAAAACTAGCATCGCTACCGGCAGTACATCTGGTTAGAATCAAGCTTTTTTCATGTGAAATAGCATGTGGAATAGACTAAACGCATTGGAAAAACGTTGTGAATAAAACTGCCAAAAATACACATAGAATGAAGATTTTTTCAAAAAAATTGAAAATCAGGAAGAACATTATCGCGATCACAACTTGCCAGATCATCAAAAATATCTCTCTGATGAACATGGATTGTGACGAGGGTCTCGTACTTCACGCGTTCGGTCTTCGTCAGATCCTTTGTCGTGACGCCGATGAGCTCATTGAGCATGTCCAGAAAGCGCTGATTAGTGGTTTGCATAACCTGTCAACACAAAGAAGCGATTGCAAATGAAAAATAATTTGCAAAAACTAGGAAATTAAATAAACTAAATAAACTCCTGGCATGGAAATGCCATCAGTGGCGAAAACATCGTGAGGCCACATTCGCTATATTCAAAAAGCAGCAGCTGAAACGCTTTCCGGCTATCCCAGCTAGAATAGCAAGGCTAAATTGTGTTGATCCAAGATGTCTGTGTGGGTTGTGCTTAACAGCGTTACTATGGCAAAGGTATTACTACAATAATTAGTACATTAATTTTTATAACATAAGTTTTCCTGAGCACCAAGGAAAAACAAAAAACGAAACATGTCTGTCACCGGTCATAAAATCTTTGAATGAACTTGAGATGTGCAAATATAAACAGTGATATGATTATACGGTTATGCAAAGAGTCAAGATAAATTAAGCAAGTTTCTAGACGTAGCGCTCTTTTTGCCAATCTACGTGCAACAATTTCACTTTTTCCGACAACAAAGTCAATAAAGAAAATCAAATCTCGAACCTTGCGGTCAGTCTTGGCGTTCTTTAGCGCCACCTCGCTGTCACGTGTCCAGATGAGCTGAATACCCAGCAACCCGATCTGTGCAGCAAACATGCTCTGCAAGACAGAAGCGCTCGAGTCAACTTGAATAGCTGGCACAAGGCAAAGCAATTATTAAATCTTGGTCATTCTGCAATCAGTGTCTTTCTAAAATAAATATTCCGCAGCGGTAAAGATAATGGGAGATAAGGCTTTTCTTAGAGTTTTTGGTAACACAAACAATTTCCAGGGCAATAAAAACTTAAACTTATATTGCAAGCCTTAGAATATCAAACTATTTTGTTGACGATAAAAACTTATCCTACACTGCTGAAACCCTTTAAAGAAGTTGGTTTTGGTTGGCCTCAAACTGCACAGTCTACTTATCACTTTGTTTTTTTACTAAAATGTTGAAACATCTTTCTGAACACAAAAGTCCTATTTCTAAAAATGTTTCAATAGAGACGGTAGCAACCACGACTGCTTTTGAAAAACATCAGTGAAACACATTTGTAAAAGACAAAATTAAAAATCAGTGTTATTTTGCTTGCCATTATGAAATACGCACCTTATACGCTGATGAAAAGTAATATTTAACGCAGCATGTTTTTGTCCTGAACTAATCACTCTATTCATTGTGTGTTTCGTTTCGAACATTTAATGCGATCGGTCAGATAAAGCAATAACAGCACGAGTTTATAAAGGTTATTAGCCTCTGAAAACTGCTCACCTGAAACTCAAGCATTTTGAATGCGCTGTCCTCGATTGCGTAAAAAGCTTGTCTTATAATGCAATGTATCGTGTGCTGGACTTCTTTGAGCAAATTTCCCAGCCAGATTTCAACATTGCCCTGCATCACGTAGATGAGATCAGAATAAAATGTTTTCACAGTAGTTTCTTTAACGTCTACAGCCACGCCCAAACTACCAAAGCCACGTCCAAACGATGAGCGTGTTTCTTGAACAGATAAATTGTAAATGACAAACATCCAAAAGCTTCACAAGATCCTTGGCATTATCAGAAACTTCTTGCGCAGAGAGTAACTGCATTTGAGAAGAATTTATAAATTTTTTGACATTGATCACTGTTTTTTTTTCAAGATGCTTGTTTTTAGTGAGTGCCATAATGTCTGGATTTTAAAAATGCGAAAAGTAGTGCTTCGGTTGCTTTGATCGATTTTTGCATAACGCGCTAAGTTTAATTAAAGGATCAACAAACTCTGAAAGGGATGATGAGGCGGAATGCGCGAATTCGTAATATCAGGAAGTCAGTAAACAGCACTTGGCTTATCCAATAAAAATAATTTGTTGGTGAATTTATAGCTGCGATTTTCGTGCTGTTTGCGCCGAAACGTTTCTACGGAAAAGGTCGGCGCCAAATACAGTATATATTGCAACATAATTTCCAAGCAGAACCTTCGTTATCACTTCAAAACAAATTTACAGCAAGTCTTTGCCTGTCTTAGCAACTGAGCTACAGTGGAGCGAATTTATTATCACATGATTTCAGGAAAGCCAATTCTGATCTATAGGGGTATAGCCAGAGTTTCACAGCATCGCTTACGTGTTCGTGATACTTCGCAATCGCTTAGTACAAAGACGAACACGTTTCTTATACCGAGTAAATACATACCTGGGCCATGACTGGCTTCTCCAAGTCCACATGTTCCTTCTCGCGCGAGTTGATCCCAACAATTTTATCGTAGTCTTTCTCGTGAAACGTCGCCGTGCAGACGTTGTCAAATACTCCGAGGAGATGAGCCTGCACAACGGTTCTTGTTTAAAATGTCATTGACCTTCATTGTTTTTACCTGGAGTTTGGAAACACCACCATCTAAACAATATAGAACGATTTCGAACAACAAGCAATAACGCTTCAATACAAACGCACTGCTCGACGTTGATCGGGTTCAAAGTAAACTGATTCTGAATTGTTCTATATCAGTGGTTGTTAACCTTTTCTCTACAACGTCTCCCTTAAGTAATTGTCCTTTGTTTCAAGCCCCCCTGACTTCAAATAAGCTGTAAAAGCAATGTATTTATTTGTGAATTCATTGATCAAACTTTCCGTGTTGTAGAGCGAGTAAGGGCTCACGCATGGACTGCACACTGGATGGTAATAGTCCTTTATTCGATATACTATAGAGTCAGTGGTTGGCAACCTGCTGTGCACAACGTACCGATTTAAGGTAGGGATTGTTTCCATCGGCTTTCAAGGTGTAGCAAATGAATGCAGCAAAAGTGAAACAACGAATTTTTGTTGCACGTAAATTTAATGCAATTCTTTACAACGGTGAATCAGTGGGAGCCTTGAGGTTGTTTCTATGCAACGAGACGGTCCCGTCTTGGGGTGACAGAAGACAATGTTTTGAAGGTCAAAAAATTTTGATTTTTTCGTTTTGGACAATAATTCATGCTTTCTTGTCGGACCGGTGGTTGCCAAACCTGGTTGTGGAAAATGAGACGTTTTCTGGAAACGTCTACGAAAAACTTTAAGTTCGTTGAAAGTGAGGTAAGAAAATTTGGATTGGCAAAAATTCTTTCCACTTTTGATTTGTTCGCTAGATCCTTCAAAGCTAGAGACAGAAGGCTGAAGCCTAATTATCACAAACGTACTGTTGGTTCGAAGATATCACGCAAAACATAGGAGCAATCATATATATTTTAGGCAAAAAAACAATAAACAAGCTGTTCACAAATGAGGGAAAATGTACACCTGATTCTNTGCGAGATAACGCGCGAAAGCTTAGACTTAGATACTCACTTGTATACTGTGCGAGTTACTCGCTTGACCGAGTATTTCCAAAAGAGACGGATCCGAGACAAAGAAAAATCTCGGAAACACCAGACGTTTCTTCTCCAGGTATCCTTTATGCAGTAGGACGCCCAAGTAACACGAGACGCAATAGAATTCGTTAAGTTAATGATAATCTTGGTAATAACTCAACGCATCACGAAAGAGACATACAATGCAAGCGTCAAATTTTGAAGAAAATAGTCGCCATAATGTTCTCAATGCCTGTCAACAACGATGTTGCACATGTCTCTTCAAACCAGAGCGACGTGAATCAACCGCAGAGTCATGCACCGGAGCAATGGCCCACACCACTGTCATGCGAGTTTAAAAAGCTGGGGGTGCCCACGCTATATAGGCTACGTGCAGCAACTCAAACTTTAACATAAGTTTTTGGGAGAACGCTACAATCTTATATGAGCTTTGCTTTTTACTTGTACGGTTCGATCAACTACTTGTGGGTCATTGCCTAAGTAATTACTTCACCTACAACCTTCCAATCAGCTCTCGAATACTGCGAAAGTTTCAAGCAGCTTATAAAAAAACGTAGGCATACATCACATCCATCTAAATGCGCGGCTCGATGTAGGAAGGCTATCTCACCAGTCAACGACTTCTGGCATATTTCAAGCTGTTCTAGCAGATGAGGCAGCAGCTGGTTCAACGTATCGTCGCCAACGCAACAGGCAACCACGCCTGGGGTCTCGTGAGCCCTCTGCATGATCTTCAGCCAAGACTTGTCGATGTTTGAGAACCTCTTTGCTTCCTGGAATGAATCGACAATAGATAAACTAAAAGGCAAAACAAACAGGCTAGAATGCACATCTTTTGCTTTATGAGAGGAATTCCCAAGGTCTGAGGCCTGTTGGCCTTAACGAGTGTCCGTTTTTTCAGACTTTCTCCAAAAGAAAGTGCGGTGTTGACTTAATAAAGCTTATGAAAATGGATTCCTGACAGAGTTTAGAAACGACTTTTCCTGACAGGTAACATTAGAGGAATGCCAAGTTATTTAGGCAAAACAATTTTTGAATTGAAATGTCAAAATTCTGGCACTCGGTGTTTACAACGCTTGAGGTACTACACATCTGGCTGCTTTCCTAAAATTCGTTATGTTTTGATACATTGTATTGTATTGCGTTGTATAACGTCTTCACTCACACCCGCAACGCAGCAGCATACATGGCTGTGACAAGGAACACACGAATAAATGAATGAACACAGATATGTGATGGTAATAGAAACTAATGTATTGGCGCTAACATGATTATTTTGATGAGACACAAGAATACGTACGTGTTAGAACCAGTAAAGAGCACACGCATGGATGACACCAACACGGTTTCTGTAATGTTTAGCACCGTGGCATAGTGCTGCGATGAGTTCTAAGTAGACCGGTTGATAAAATGCTTGCGGAGTGGGAGGCTGCCAAGGACCAGGGTCATTTGGGCTGCAGACCTCCCGAGGGCGAGACTACTAATTGTGTAAACCGCAAAGGTAACAGTTGATAGAAGCAAGTAAAAGTCTGTTGATCTGGGTATGAGGTTTATTTTTTTATTTCATTTTATGCATTTGCCGCAGACTCATGGTCCATTTCACAATGGTAATCAAATACCACAAGAGCACCAAAATGGTTAGTCATATCGCATTGCAGAGTAAGCGTGCTCGTATACTACACAGTCAACACTGAGAGGAGCAAAACATTTTGACAGCGCCCCAACTACAACTGCACTCACTCATCGTCACACAGGGATCCGGCAGTGGGGGAGAAATGGAGACCTTCTAACATATTTTGAGGTAAACAGCTAACAGAAAAAATACAAATAAATCGGGTGGGGGTGCTCAGCGGCGCACAAAGGGATGTAAATTGTTTTTATCAAGATTTAAATGTTTTGCGAGACATTTAGCATGAGGCTGACAGTCATTTGTTTTCACTGAATTTAAAGCAATTTGACAGTTGGTGTTTTACTAGTTATATATTCACTTTTTGCCTGTTGGCTTGCACACATCACCTACATGTTGGACGTGATAGCGAAAATACAAAAAATACAGATCTGAAGTGCCACGAAGCACACGGAAGGTTTTGGTTGCTACGCAAAGGCAGTACTGATGAGAGGCATACACCAAAACAACGCACCAACAGCTACTTCTTTTAGTCACCGTCAAACAGGAGCGTTAAATAATTGGGGAAAAACGAGGATTTGTAAAAAGCATCAGGCATTTGAAGCAATCGGATAAAACAATTAGACGAAGATGCGCAAGGTTGTAAAATACATATTTGTTTCTAAACAAGGCACCATAGGTCCTGGCACAATGGTTAGCTTGGTGTTGGCGAACACTTACATTTCTGGGAATGTATTGCATAATTCGGTAGACATTGTTGCAGGCAACTCGTAAGCGCTTCATACTGGTCTGTGTGTGTATTTGCTCCGCAAATGGCAAGCATACATTGGTATGCAATAGGCACGAAATAAAGTGTTTTTGCTGCAGGAGAGCACTGAGCGAATGTGTTTCTGAGCTTGTTTGCTGCACAGTATAGTGATTTCATTCGTCTCTGAATATCATCATCATCCTTCAGTG
>JGI24021J15306_10004316_pt1 | contig 16471 bp, 7 predicted proteins | sample Ectturendosymbi1_FD_15306 | JGI IMG/M metagenome (IMG submission 15306) | reverse complement strand
CTAATTTCCGGCTACGCAACGTTGAGAATGCAACTACGGTAACCGGAAAAAAACTGCACAGTGGTGTGTGGATTTCGGGATGTATTTTTCCGGTTACGGTAGTTGCATTTTCAACGTTGCGTAGCCGGAAATTATGTCCTTATATGGCAAATTTTCCGGTTACCGTAGTGTGAAAATCGCGCTTACGGAACCGTTTTCCGGTGAAATTAGCTAGGTTTTCCTATTTTAATACAACCACATAACATAGCTGCCAGATTACGCAGATTTTCATATAAGTTTGAACCATGATAAAGCCAATTTTGCANATTTCCTCGGTTAAAAACAGTAAAGTCAATGTGAATGTAGCAGATTTATCATTTTTATATACCAGGGCAGAACAGAAAGATTTGGTAGATTTTCTTTTTGTAGTAGATATTTTGTGGAATTGTGACATGCCTAAATTACTTGGTTTCAAGAATCAAGTGATTAGAAAGTTTGGCATGGTGCATGTGTATAATTTACATGAACTGTGATTTATTGTTTCCGGCATTTGTAAGTAGCCTGTTTTCTAAGCATTTTCAAGCAAAAGTAAATGATAACATATTTTGTTCCGGCTCTGGCTTCAGGGACAGAACCTTGTACAGTGGAAACCGCTTAATAGAGCATCAGTTTATAGAGCAAACCGTTTATTCGAGCACTTTCGGCTGAAAAAAAACAATCTTGTCTTTTTCCTCTTGTAAATTCTTTGCTTATTAGAGCAGGCACACCGCTTATTAGAGCAGTCAGATGCGCAGCAGTGATCATGCTGTAGACCAAGCAACCAAAAATGAAGTAAAACAATAAAAATCGACCAGTTCTTTTGTGCCGAAGAGGGGTAAGAGTGAACAGTGTCCACCACAACAGCTACTGTGCAATACATTATGACAAAAATACAGTAACTTTTTTTTTTACAAATGAAATACTGTGTACAGTGCTCACAACGAGAATAAAATACAGTACCCTGATATTGATATGTGTATTGGTGAAACCCTAGTGCAGGGGTTCTCAACCCTTTTCCTGTGGAGTGGAGTAGCCTTACACGCACACTTGCACAGGTTAGATGACAAAGCCGTGGATTTCACATTGTTGCATCACAACAACGCAAGATCTGGAAAAATCTACGCCGAGTTTTCAATCGGCGCATTTTTTTCCTCTAGGATATTAAAAAATGGTAATACATGAAAGCTCAACTGCCATCCAAGTATCCCTGGAAATCTTCCCGCCAACCCCAGGTTGAGAACCCCTGCCCTAGTGTGAATGACACCATATTTTTATTGCAAAAACTTCTCATCGAATAAAAGAGCAACCGTTTATTAGAGCAGGTTTTTCTATTCCTGAGGGTGCTCTATTAAAGGGTTTCCACTATGTATCAAAGGGTAAAAGTGGCATAAGAGTGTTTCTAGTTTAATTCTGTTTGTTTTTTCTAAAGTACAATAGTTTTTTGTTGCTTGATATGCTATAATTAGTACCTTGTTCACGAGTACCAATGTGTTTTTGCCAAATTATTCATCTGAAAATGTCAAAACCAACAGCATTCGACGTGTTTCAGCTTGTTTCGAATTTTTTGAAGCGATTTGGCATTTTTTTAAAAGTGGTTTGGCATTTTTTGTTCACTTGGACCTGGAACCCTGCTTGATACCATTTTAAAACCCACATGACAGTGGTGCCACTTCTAATGTTTTTCCACAAGATCTAGTGTTTTTTCATTTCACCTAGTGCACTAGTGTTTTTTTATGGCTACCTAGTGTTTTTTATGTGTGAGCTGGACGTAATTGATTGCACAATTTTGTCTATGATGAAAACACAGCGTTGTGAAATATCGCACTTTGCTTGAAACTCCTGAGTCCTGTCAGTCCTGAGGCCCTAAAAAAGAGATTTTGTGTAATTGTAATTGAGACCTTTTGATTTGTGCAATTGTAACTTGCTACCAAATTAAATCTTAAATTACACAAGACTATATAATATGTTTTGAGTTAAACCTCTGCGAAGTCACTTGGTCATCTGTTGAAAGTTCGAGTGACCTGTACAAACAAACACAACTGTTGCTACTATCTCCCGTTTTCCTTGTTTCTGGTTTGCAGTGAGCAAGTAGCACAATGTCTATGGTTGTCATTGCAAAGTATTTTCTGGGCATTTTCACTGTGTGTAAGTTTGCTTTTGTACATAATCTACTGTACAAACAGTAGTAGTGTTTTTTTGTGAAACTAGTGTTTTTTATCATGAAATCTAATATTTTTCCGTAACAGAGTGGCAATACTGTTGCATGAAGATATGGAGTCCTGGACCACGGTTCCCACTTTTGGTGAATTTGTCTCTAGATAGGGAATTTCAGCAATCTTTGGGTGAAATCTGAGAATTTGGTGTATCTAGGGATTTTTTGGAGAAACTGCATTTTTTTATTAAACCAGGAAAAGTTGTGGACACACATTTCCATCTGATGTGAAAATCAGATTGTGATTTAAGTCCAAGTGGCAGTTCCAGGATCGTGTCCACCTACTGTATATCTAAGCGAGTCTAATCTCTAAGCTCATATGCATTTATTTAGTATCATGCAAGGTGCCTTGTAAAAGGCGGAACTCCGTAAATTGCAGAGTTTGTTGCGGAGGTTTGATGACGTAACCGGAGTGGAAAAAAGTTGCATTGCAAAAAGAATAAACGGAAAAAAGCAAAGAAAAAATATTTTATTATTGCATATAAATGTTCGCTTTCCCCAAACGTCTAATGCATTGTTTGCGATGTTTAAAAATTTTATACATTCACAACTGTTGAAACCAATTTCTTTGTCCCTGAACCGTTCTGAAACTCATATTACCAAAATTATGACACTTCAGAATAGACTTCTCGAATAGAATTATAACACTTCAGAATAGACTTCTAGTGTAATATCACCTTTTGCAGTAAAATTATTTTTACTACCGTTTAGTTCTGATTGCTCAATGCAAAATATCGGTTTTAGCGACTCTGTTTACGTCATCAAACCTCCACTGTTTACGGAGCTCCGCCTTTTACAGGGCACCATCATGCAAGCTGGTTTTGAGTCTAGTGTTGCTGAAATTAGATAAACTCACTAGGCAATGGTTCTTAAATAAGTGGGATTTGTTTTTAGTAGGGGTGGCAACGGTACTACCCATAATCATTACATTATAATTGCTTCATCAAAGAAACTGTTGCTTGGCCAATTCTAGGACAATGTGAGAGTCTTACAGAACTGGATGGNAGGCTAAATAAAAAGGATTGCGAACATGAGAAAAGAATAGCTGCTCTTGCAATACTCTGTNCTAGCGTTGATGAAAAGACTTAATGTAAAGTTACGTACCAGTAGATTATTTTTTTAAAGATCCCCAAAAGAAGAACCAGCGTAACATATCAGCATCTTGGTGGAAAAGTTGTCTAGTTACATTTGAATTTATACTATAGTGTAAGCATACACTGGTATGTACTGTAAGTAATCATTATTTATTGATATTCACACAAAGGGTATACCAATGTAATGTCTGCTGTAGATGAGACACCAGCAGCAATAGCTGAAACTTTTTCTTGTACTTAAATGATTTTCTTTCTTTTTGCTATGAGTGCGTGACATCATCAGGATCTCTGCTGGACTCATATATAGGACAAGTACCTACACAACTTCATTCATACTCGGAGACTATTTATGTCTGTCAATGTCATTTATGAAGTTTCTAAACTCATCCTATCTGCTATAAAACCAGTTTTTTTCTTAAAGCATAGACTTGCTCACTTAAATTAAAGAAAATGGGTTCTGTTTCATGTGTTCGTCTCAGCGCTGGTGCATTCTTAACATGCCTCACTCATGCTTTGTCCAACGAGAGTGAAGAAGTGATGGGATTATGCATTGGAGAAACAGCAGAGAAGGTGGAAAGCTATGCATTTGTTTACTGTTTAATTCATTTACGCAACCAATAACTCAATCAATTTAAGTCATATAAATGTTGTTATGAATGTTATAGAACAACAAGGTATTGTAAACACATGTGGTGTGGCTTGAATAGGTTTGCATCAATTTTAATGAACTGGTACAAGCATGTCCGATATTTGAAATTTGCAGAATTAGTTTTATGCACCAGTCAACAAGCATTTAAGTTAGGTTAGTATAAAACAGGGGTTCCCAAACTGGGGTACATGTATCCCTAGGGCTGCATTTGTCTATCTGAAGGGGTACATCTAAGGTTAGCAATAGAGGAAAAAATATGTTTATATATAATTCATTTCGAAATTTTTATACATACATCAGAGAATATTATTTTTGATAATTATTGCTTATTGGTAAATATATTTTTATTATTTTCCTCAGCTTCTTTGTCATAAGAAATTTATTAGGGGTACATGCTCATCTATCGAAATGCTGAAGGAGTACATGGCCAGAGAAAGTTTGGGAACCCCTGGTATAAAACATAAATGTAATAAGTTGTTGTGTATTGTGTGGTTACTTCTGATGTAATTTCCCATTGTTAAAACAAACTATCTTGGGACAACGATGAATTACGAAAAGTGAGATAGAAGGGGGCATTTTTTTAAAGGTTAAAGTAGAAAAAAGAGTTTTTTTATATAAATGTAAAGACAAGTTCATGTTGAATTAAAAAATGTGTATGCTGAACATTTTCATAATTAGCAGTAAAAGCATTTGATGTATGAAATGANGAATAGTTTGATAAATTGGAATTGAGATTATGTGCTTATATATCTGTTAGATAGTTTGAATCTACTTTCTAATTTAAACTGCACAGGATTTTGTTTTTTTTAATGTTTGAGAACTTTTTTAATCTGCTGAAATGTTTGAGAACTTTTTTAATCTGTTGTTGATGTGTTGATATGTTTCGTTGCATAAAGTCACCCTTCCTGCACAGGGATGTGTTGACATGATGTTGATTAGCAGCAAGTAACGTTGATTTGCTAAGCTCAAAGCACATCATACTGCACAAGTGAATGAATGTGTTCAATAAACAAATTCCATCCCAGTTCTGCGTTGCTGCTAAAAACTCTGCTGCATGATGTTAGGCATTTTAGTGGTCAATTGCAATTCACTTTAAGATAATCATACAGCACAGGCTACAATTCAAAGCTTAACTGTTTAAGGCACTAAAACTGAAATGGTATTTCTAGAAAAGAGCATGTAATTCCATGTCCTACATACCAGCTCAGACATAATTTCAAATTTCTATCATATTTGTAAGTCTTTCAGTAGAATGTTGTGGCATGTAGACTTTCTGTAAATTTATTGTTGAAGGCTTTATCCTATGTGCAACCAACTAGAGTTCCCAAGGAAGTGTGACATAAGTTTGTGTGTGAATGTACAGGCTAAAAGTTTGCATTTGAATTTTAATGGTGTATCACTCAAGTGAGGGAAATGCGTCATTTAATTGCAATGTCTGATAAATATTATGGTAAATTAGCAAAAGTTTATCAGGTTTTTCATCCCATTTACAGAAAACACGAATGTTGCAGATCACTGCAGGTTTTGGGTCTAAAGATATAAAAAGTTGATTTGTTTGTGTAGAATTTTTCTATTTTAAAAAATTACCAAAGGCTGAAATCCAGCCAGTGCTGCATTACTTCGAATTAGAGTTGTATGCAAAACTGACATAGTTGCTTTTTCAATTTTATTGTCAGGTAGAAGGTTGTGAAATCTTTATCAGTGCAATACTGCTCTTGCGACGAATTGATAAACGCAAAGATCGTGTGGAAATCTCTGTGGAACAACTTTCAAATGCATCAACTGCTGCTGAAATATCCTTTTTATTTAATTTTAGCTGACTTCTTCTATCTCTGCAATACTGAACCTTATGTGACAGATTGTTTCATTCATATGGCATTTAATTGATAGACCACAATCATTATTCTAAAAGTTAAATTGAAAGAGATCCAAACAGCTGCAAGTAACTCAAGACTTGTCTCATGTCCTAGTTTGAGAATTCCTGGCATGAATCATGTTTTAATACAAGGTTCACTTCAAATGTTCCCTGCCAGGGGGTGCCTAGACAAATCAGCTGTTAAAAATGACTGGTGGATATTCAGACCAAAGGATGGCAATAAAATACCAAGTATACTTTTAAAAGTCAAGTGTTGTATAAAATGCAACAAAAAAAGTGGTAAAGCAACGAGAAAATCAAAAGTCCAGTGGAAACAATCGCAAATATACATCCAGTACAAACATGCCCTGTTTTAGATAAACATAACTACTTTTCAAAATTGTAACTTGTGGCTAACTATCACCAACCTTTCATGTTTTCCTATGAATTTTGTTCACAATTTGGCTATCAAGACTGGCAAAAACCTTCGAATTGTTGGATGGTATCACTCTCACCCACACATTACTGTATGGCCATCCCATGTTGGTAAGTGATGTGTTATGGGTCATGCACATTAGTATGTGTGATTGTAAAAATAGTGTTTGTTTGTTTTCGTACTTTTTGCTACTTCATACCAAATTTGAACAATTGTGTCCATATGCATTAAAAATTGTAATGTTCCAAGTGGACTGCATTAGATCTGCTTTACCTTACTAAAGCACTGAGTGCCAAATGAAAATGGATGTGAATTGTCAAATAATCCAGATTCCCCACAGTTTCTCCCTAAAAATAAAGTGAAGACCAAAAATGAAGTTCATCCACTTTTTCTGTATCATTCAAAAGTGTTAGCACCTCTGCATTGTGTCCAACGTTCAGCTCCGCTACTCCGTCTGCCAGGAAAAACATATATGCCCTAAAATTTTAGGAGCATTCACCTGATTTTAACAGATTTTGTGATGTTAAACTGGCGGCTGCCCTCCCAGAGCCTCTGTATCTCACGCCTATGGCTACCAACCATGTAGCTATTATTGGACCTCAGCCGTGCCGGTTGTGGTTGTGTGTCTGACAGCGATGCCTGGCCTATCGAATGAAACTTTGTTTTGTGACTGTTGGCTGGAGACCGTAAGGTTTAAATGTCGGCCATTGGCAAGCAGAGCTGACTTCAAATTCAAAAATAAATAAGAATGCAAGTTTCAAACTATGGAGTGTAAGGTGAAAAATTACTTCGCCACTTTTCAGAGAAACTTATCACAGGATTAGCATATAAGATAACGAGATACCAAAGCAGTAACAAAGAAATAATGTTACCAGTGGCGTGCAGAGGTCTGATGATGCCCGGGGCGACTGCTTGATTGGATGCTCCATACCAAATTTTAGCATTGAGCAGTGGCATATGGTGGTCTTGTTACTGGATATACGCTGTTTGTGACATCACAATATGACGTCATATTCACATTTGCAAACCAACGTTTTGGCGAAGTTTGTTGGCACAACATGCATATTCAGGGATGCCAGAGCAGCGGTAGGACAGAGGGGGGCTGTAAAAGAGTTGAGGGCAATGGAAACTTATAAAAAACAAAAAAATCATTACCAATTATGTTTGTTTCTGTTCCACATGTTGACCTCAAACTAATAACAGAAATTATAGAAAATCATTCTGAATTTTCTGGATGCCCGAATACCTGCAATAAATTTGTTTCAAGTCGATACTAATGATACTGTTATGAAAAGGCACCTCCGCCCCTGTTGCTCCCTTTTGAAAGGGCAAAGGGGCAATGCCCCTGCCATGCCTCCATCCTCCGGTGCCCCTGTGCATATCTACACACACTCTCTGTACTTGTTGTTGTAGGCTACAATGTGTCACCGTAATGAACATAAATTTCAGCGGTCTCGACAGAGCAGTTCATAACTGCAAAAATATCTGGCAATGCGTTAAAACCAGGTGACTACAAAGATGGTGTACATTTCTTAACAATCAAATTTTGAATACCATAATAGGTATAACAAGTTATTATTGACTAATTCTGAAAATGGTGATATTGCATGATGCAATGTAAACAATATAGAATTTTTTTTTTATAGCAAAAACTTGTTATTTAAAAATATAAAATTACATATAAAAAAGTTTTTAAAAAATAACAGGTATTCTTTTCAAAAAAAACAAGAAAACAAAAAAACAGGTGGTTTGGTTTTCTTTTCCAAAAACGGGTTTTTCTCAAGCTTGATTATCTTTCAATCTTTTTGTCATTTTCCCTTGATCGCATGATCTGGAACAAGTCATCACGTCACTATCAGTTTGATTGGGTGTGCGCTGCACACCTACAGTATATGCCTCTGGTATTGAAGAAGCTGAAAATTACTGGCATTTGAATACGTAAAAAATAGTGTTACAACAAAACAAGTTTCGCAAAATTAAATCCATGCAGCATGCATTAGTAGCCTTACAATAGGAAAAATCATATAGTTGCAGCATTTAAATTTTTGTAATTTCACTCTTTGGATGCCAGGGGCCATCGTCCCGTTAGCCCCCCTCTGCACGCCACTGAACGTTACACTCTCATGGATGCGTCTGGTTTAGAAATAAAATTAGGCATTTTAGCGTCCAGTGCAAACATATATTTTGGAGTCAGTTTCGGATGCTCCTAGCGACAGAGAAAACAATGAATTATTTATTTAAAATTATGTGACAGGAACCTGAAACGTGTTTTGAGTGTGCGGATAAGTCTTGTGCGCTTACGATACCGACAATGAAGAAAAATTGAAGTATTTCAATATCTTGTTTACCAAATGAACCAAACGCGGTTTGAGTTTGCAAACGTTGTCGAGGATATGACGAAACATACTGCAAAGTGGTGCCATGACGGATTTGAAACAAGCAAATGCATGATGGGTTTATTTAGACCAGACGTATAGCGATTTGAAGCAGAATTCAAAATTCAACAAACGTAATTAGGAAAACACACGATAATTCGGCAGTTCACTACAAATCCACCGCGCTTCGGGTACGAAATTTTGGAAACTAAGACTGCATATGCGATGGGTAAGCGAATATTGAGATCGCGAAATTCGTATGGAATACTACCGTTGAAGAAAACAGAAAGGGTTGTGAGATTTGGAAAGTTTCCGTTAAACATTTTACAAAAACGAGTAAGCATGTACAAAATTCTTCTCACGCGCTATTCATCACAAGGTCGTCAATATTGTATTAGATGACCTTGTGAAGAATGGCGCGTTAGGTCATCAAACCTTGACTTCAACGCGAGGTCATCAATATTGCAGTTTCAGATGTCGTTCTTAAGCAGCCACGAATCATTTTAGCCACACAATAATGAACTTTTTCGTTAGAAGCAATGTCAGACGGAGCAATTGAAACATTGTTTATATATCACATTTTGAAGGCTTAGTCTAAAGTTGGTCAAGTCGTGCATGTCTCGGTAAAAGTTTCGAAATGTTTTAAATTACTCAAACTTTTGTGACAAAGTGGTTTAGTATGCTTGTCCTGCAGTGGTGGCACGATAAAAATTAAACCAAGGTATTTGTATGAATCTACCGCAGGTAAGATACCGTTTCATATAAACGAAGCGGTTGCAGTTCGTCAAATAAGTATTTCGCAATGTATCCAGTGAGGGCAAGCCCGTCGATAGCACGTGATTGACACTGGATGAAGATAAACGAAGAGCAGCGTCACCTGCAAACAGTTATTTGTGAAAGAACATAAACAGATACGTCGTTTGCATGAATTAAAAACACAAATGAGCGAGAGCAGCACACTGGAGTACCCCGTAGTCTGTAGTAGCGAGCGACCAAATCGTATTATTAAAATGAACTATTGGCGATTTAATCGACGAGTGTAGTTGCAACAGGTCGAGAACATTATTATCAGTCATGTTTGACTGATAATCACACTTTGTGAAGCACACGGCCAAACTTGTTTAAAATATCGAGAAAACGCATCGCAAGCATTTGAACCAAAATCTACATTGTGTTGCTTCCAGTAAGTTAATTCGAGTCAATTGACTTTCACAGAAACCAGCGGTTTGGATTTAATCATTAGAGTCTTTCAGGATATGATCAAGTTTAAGAATGTAACAAAACAATTTTACGTAAAGTTCACTTGGAGAAGGTAATACCACAATGGCGTTATATCAGGGTTTTTTTAAAGGAAAATGTTAGATACCCGGTATGGACCTGTAGGGACCCGATTTCTCTGATTCCAGGGACCCGATTTTCTCTGATTTTAGGGACCATGTTTTCTCTGATTCTACGGACCCGAATCGAATCCCTAAAACACCTTAAAAAACTCTGGTTATATATTTTAGGACCTGATTGAAGGTCCCCTCAAAAGTGTAACAAAAGACACCGTGGCTATTTTCCATGCGTTGGAAAATCACCATTTAGCATTTTACATGAATGCGGGAAACCACGTACTTCTCGTAACCTTTTGTTAAGCACCACTGATTGAAAACAAGGTCTTCTAGAGAAGATTGCCTTGTTGACACCGCGGATTTTGGCAAAAAATAAACATAATTATGTTCCATTCGTTTCACCCCACGCCATTCATTGCCACAAGCACTGATGTCCACGATGTTGCTTAGCGTTTATTGCGCGTTTGTCATTGTTTTTTGTTTCCGGGTGGGCGTCACGTGTCAGTCGTGTTTAACACATTCCTTGTAAATGTCGAATCCGTCATTTTCTATTTCTTTTCATTATTTTGTTCTCGTAGTCATATTGCTTGAAGCATAGTCGAAGCTTATCATTGGCGATTATGTGCTTGTGCTTTTTCGCAAGTCGTGGATGAAAACCGCGATGTTACATTTTTTTTAATCTTTCAGACGAAATAATTTGATGAAAACTACTGCACCGAGACTTTCACAGTTCAAAATTTTCCACGAACCGCTGTTTGATCAAAATCGCCATTTTTACGGTTTGATACTGATCTTGAAAAACGGCCGTTCGGCGCGAAAAGCGAGTAAAAAAGACGTTTTTGTTCAGATGTGCAAACCCAAGCGATGTATCAGATGATGGATCAGACGTTTGTCGGACTCATTTTTTCCTGCTTCAATGAAAACAAAGCAAACTTTGTAAGTTTTTGCGCATGACGTGCTGCTGTGTTTTTTCAAGAAGCTGCAGTGTGAAGTGTGATTCGTATGTCACACAATGGAACTTCTAAACAAAAAGTATAAACGACATTGACCGGCCAGATCAGTGGTCCTCTAACGATGCCACTGGACTCAGTAAGGGAGGAATTTTTAATTCCTGGGAGGAAATTTGTTCCAGGGAAGAATTGGCGAGGAAAAGTTGTGGATGAAAACGCATTAGGTTTTTAATATTTTTGTGTTCAACACAAAAAAAACTGCTCAACAAGGTTGGTTTAGATGGGAATGTGTACAGCAGGGGCGGATCTAGCCAGTGAGGTTAGGGAGGCGATTTCAGTAATATTTGTTAGTCAAACCTCATAGCGGCTTCGCTACTGTAAGAGAAATGAGGTATACTTCACAACACTTCTGTGACAAAACAATGGACGAAAAATGGCCTTATATTGCGAATGTTGTTTTCCGAATCGTACGAAATTATGGTGAAATAAGTATACTTTCGTAGGTTCATAATCGTCTATTGTTTCTTCACTGTAGGTAGTGTGAAATTTCTGCAATTAGATGTCATATTTGTTGGAGAGGAACTGACAGTGCTTGGGTTTGTGGGGGGAGGGGCAATATGAAAAAAACTTTGAGAACCACTGGGCTAGATGGTACGTTTTGAACTGATATGCGTCGAATATTTGAGCAGTTTCGGGTCAAACTGAAGACTTGAAAAACGGTACATGCGTCCTGTCCAGGCTCGTGCTCGGAATTGATGAGTGCAAGGGAACGGTTCACGCGCAGAGCTGTCATTGACTCGCCACCAGTGCAGCATTCGCTGCAAGAACAGCTGCGTGTGCGTGGCCTACGGTGCAAACAAGCGGAAATGGGAGCTGCAGACCACTCGTGGCACTCCGAAACGAGTACAAAAGCCGAGTATAAACGAAACTGAATTTACCTCAAGGGTGAAAGATACTTACGGACTCTCGCACCATACCGTTTGACCTTTCCAAGTGTTGATGATTATTTACCTGCACTTCGCACGTTGGCAAAGCTTGATCTTTTACTCCGGACGTATGTTACGTATTTTGAACGTTCGGTGTTAATCAGCTTTTTTTGCAAATACTCAATTTGAAAAGGCACTATTTCACGCGGTTTGATTATCAACGACAGGCTAAAAGCTAAAAAAGTCATTTGTTTCGTCAGCTGACGCTTGTTCTCTAACGCATTCGAATAAAATTAGGTCAGCGCATAAGGCACATCAGTTGCCACAGTTAGAAAATAAACAAACGATCTCATGACGCTGCACTTGCAGCCGTTTCTCAAAGTCGCATTTTGTCAACTGTCATTAACGGCAAACCAGTTGGAGTCGCACGTCATCGCGCGACCTCTATCGCCACCTTGTGGTCGTATACGACGCTTGCTCGGTTTGAAAGGTCTGTTGCCGTTGAGTGGTTGGCATGGTGCTGCTGCTGCTGCAATGGTTGTTTATTACGTTTTTCAGCATCAACATGTTGAACTGATATGCTTCCAGTCTCTGAGCAGTTCAGACAATTCATCGCAGTAAGTATCTTGCGTTTCATCATCAAGCGGATTTACGCGCGTACATTGCTTGTCCGGTGATAAGCAGTTGCTGGCACACATCTTTGATGCACTCGCGCTACGGGTGACCTTTTTCTGCAACAGTTACAGGTCCTGCAGCGCGTCACGCGCCGTGACCCAAAATGCACGGAGCGTACCCCAATGCGGGCCCGTAGCCACCGGGGGGACATTCGGGACCAGTGCCCCCCAAATATTTTTTGTGACACCCAAATTGTGTTGTGCCCAGGGAAGTTTGCTTTGAACATATAATAAAATAAAAAATATTCCCCAAAAAAATTATTTTGCCTCCCTTTAAAACGTAACTACAGGTCTGCCCCAATGTACTGTGATTGTCGTCGTGATTGAGAAGAATCAAGTTTGCATAAAAAAACACAATTGAGTAACGTACACAACTCGTCACGGTCATGTGGTGTTCACTGTTTGCTCATAATAGAACAAAACAAACGCTTTTTCAAACGGGACTTCACGTAGAAACGATTGCCGCTTGCGCGAAACTTAAGATTCGCGGAAACTTCACCTGAAAAAACTAACCTTATCCACCACCTCGTGTCATTTCATCGTTGCTTTTAAAACTTAGGTGCAGCCTCGTTGCTGTGCTGGAAGTGTTGCTTTAACGATAGCTACGCCCTTTGTGTGCTACACTGAGAGAGCGACTACTTTTGCTTGGAGCAATGGTGTTCAACTTCTTCGAACCCCTGAGTGCATTAAACATTCTGTCGTGGATCCCAACCTCCGAAATGTTTAGATTAAGAAAATTCACACTATTGAAAGCTTGACGCCACGGGAAGCTTCTAAAATCAGATTCGAAATCAGCGAACTGAAACTCATTCTACGCTGCAGTTGTTAATGAAACCTAGTGGTGCCTAGCCTTGCCCTATTGCCGGACCACTGAGTGCATTAATTTTGTTCTTGCAAACCTCCCCAAACCGCTGATGGTTCAGAAAATAGAATATTTTGAAAAGTTACGTCATAAGGGAATTAAGATTGCAGATTGTGAATGAGCGAACCGAAATCGTCTTTGTACTGCAATTGCTACCTTCAACCGATACCAAAATGCTGTCGACCAATGTTGTCAATCATGTAAGAACAGACGACAACTCGCGTGCCCCTTGTTCCACCTTCGCAGAACCCAGGTTGTGAATCACTGCCATAACCGAAAATGCCAAATTGTTTGACCAGTGTGATCTTGTGGGAAGAGGCCGTAAACCACAACCTCGTGCTTCACCTGTCGCGAACTCTTAAGTCGGGAAGCACTGCTCCAGAAGTGCCGTAGTTTTTCAGAAGCCTGCTTCGTGAACTTTTGCTACGATGCGTTCGTGAAGTCAGAATGTCGACATTTTTAGACATTGCGCAAATTCCAAGAGCAACGTCACACAACGCGTTTAGCTACTGCAGTCATTCGTGATGTGCCCAGTGGCGTGACTGACGGGGGAGAGGGGTACGAACCGCTCCTCCCCGAGCAAGCCAAATGTGAAAACTAGGCCCCAATTTATCTTATTTTTCGGTTTTGGTATTCTTATGTTTTTTAGTAGGTTGTTGTTTTTTGCGGTTTCAGAGTATTTTCCAGTGATTTTAAGGTTTAAATCTAGACATCCATATCCTTATTAACCATCATTTCTCAGTCTTTTCATGAGTGTTTGCAAGTGGGCCCCTTCAGGTGAGTTTTTCCCCTGGCTCAAACCTCCAGTTACGCCACTGGCTGTGCCGACCCCGCCGGACGCGATTTTTTCGCGCTGTCTTAATACACGAAACTGTTGCTCGGAAGTGACGCAGCCGTGCTCGCAGCGAAACGCTCGTTTACGTCACTTGCAGGTACCAGCGAGTGGAGGTGCCAATCCACATTGAGCAGACCCCCGCCTTGAGCGAGGAGAACCTGCAAACGCTCACCAAGCTTCCGAAAACCCTGATGCAGGAGGAGTGCGACGCCTATGACGTCGTTGTCAAGTGAGAAAAGAGCCGACGAAACGTATCGAAGCACTATTCAGCAATAACCAATGTTTTGTAGAGATCTGAGTTGTTTCGACTTTTACTGCTGCGTAGTTTGAACCAGGGGTTTGCAAACCACGGTCCGCCGGCCAAATGCGGCCCGCGAAGCTGTTTCATCCGACCGCAAAGGCATTTTGTGAATAATGAAAAACTAATATATTAACGAGAAATTCTTTGAGTTGATACATTGCAACATATCTATAAACATACGTAAGTGGTCCGACCCTCGACCTGTTGTTCAAAAGCTTATGTGGCCCTCGGGCAAAAAGGTGTGGAGTGCACTGATTTAAGCCGAACGATTAAAAGCCGACCCTTCGTTCGGTTTCGTACAGGTCTTGTCAGAACTGCGTGCTCACCAAGCTGCACAACGCGTCTGTGCACAGTCAGAACGTGTGCAACGTCACCGAGACCGTCACCGCGCCACTCCTGCACTTGTTGCACAGCACCATAGACGCTCACAGGCGACGCGTCGAGGAAGTGGAAATGGCGAACGAGCGCCTTCGAAACGAGATCGCCCAGCTCGAAGACGCTGCGGCGACGTAGTGACGTCCGTGAATGTGTGCTTCACGTGATTATTTTTTTTCGCCAAGGCCCGTTTCGACGACATCTGTTTTGTAGACTGTATTCTACTTTCTGTATCAGTACGCATAGGCGTGGGAGGGCAAAACAAGTTGGGCCTACAGCTTTTTGTCCCAAAAAGATGTTCATACCCAGTGAAAGGATTTTCAGAAGTTTTTGCAATTAACTTCTCCAAGTAATGAAAATACACTTCTAATGCAATTTTCACCCCATTAACACCAGATAAGAGTCAAGTTGACAAAAATTGTTATTAAGAAAAGAATACAATTTCGATACAAATTTTTTACAAGTTTGAAATAATTTTCGCCTGAAAGCAAAATAGTTGGGGGACCAAAGGGGCCATGCCCACCTCGAATTTCTAGCGTATCTTGTCTCTTGGGCTTCGAAAGGCGGTTTCCCAAACCAAATACTGTTGCTCGCTTAAAGTCAGTCTGTAGTCCCTCCCAAAATTTTTGGCTGGCTACGCCACTGTTGTGGCCTCCAGGCCATCCTGCACCCCCGCCTCCTTCCCCGATGTCAGTACGTTTGAATTGGCTTTGACGGAAGGAGCTCCTTGAGATGTTAGTCACCAATTCAAGCGACAGTCTGCGGTTTCATTAAAAACTTTCAAATATCTTCGTTGCAGCAGCCAAGAGGTACCTGTCTGGCAACATCATCTGCAGCCGTTCCCCGTCTCTGTCATTGTAATTTTTATTCACCTTGCTGAATTTTTTTCTCTGTTGATGTTGTAATTCAGTGGTTCTTAACTTTTTTCTATCACTCCCCCCTCAAGTAATTGTCCTTTGTTTCAAGCTCCCTTGACTTTAAATAAGCTGTTAAAACAAATGTATTCATTGGTAAATTTTTTGATCAAACTTTCTGTGTTGTAGAGCGCATAAAGGCTCACGCCCCCTTGAATTTATTGACCACCCCATGGGGGGGGCGCTCCCCCGGTTAAGAACCACTGCTCTAATTATTTAACTTCCTTGTCATGTACACGTCTACACTTCTTCTTTCTCCAAGGTGTCCCGTTCTTCTGCCCCAAGTTTTCTTTTTATTAACAGACGTCTTGTTCCGCAAAAGCTACTGTTTTCGAGACGTTCGACAGCTATGCACGGTTTCCGCGCCCGACGACGAACCTTTCCGTCGCATCGCGGCTGACAACACACACGGCATTCAGCCTTTTTCACTGTCACTGCCCGTTCGAACGACTTGTTATTGTCTCCCTTCGTGGCATGGTCAGCGTAGCACTGGTCTCGGGATAATGGACGTCGGGGGGATTTTTTCCAGGGGGCAACAATGGTGATGTTTAATTTTCACAACTCGAAACTAAGAGAAACATTTTTCTGCTGAAGCGTTATGAGGACAATATGCTGGATTCAGGGAGGCCGACCCCCCCCCCTTTCCCCCCCTTCCGACGTT
>JGI24021J15306_10004315_pt1 | contig 16472 bp, 15 predicted proteins | sample Ectturendosymbi1_FD_15306 | JGI IMG/M metagenome (IMG submission 15306) | reverse complement strand
GGTGCATGTACCCCAGGCTGGGAACCTCTGGTTTAGTGGTGCATGTACCCCAGGCTGGGAACCTCTGGTTTAGTGGTGCATGAACCCCAGGTTGGGAACCTCTGGTTTAGTGGTGCATGAACCCCAGGCTGGGAACCTCTGGTTTAGTTCATATCCAATTGCTTTGATAAGCAAGGCTGAGGGCCAAGAAGATATCCCTTACTTCATTGCTCCTTTTATATGTTGTTGTGACCCCGGGGTCAATTTCGCAAATATTTTGTTACAGCAGTTGCAGCATTTTGCGTTCTTCTCTTGTTGTAATTTGCTTTTCATGGTTCTGATATATTGTTAGTCTGAAAAGTTGTATTTGAGGTTGAGTTATTGGTTGTAGGCTGGTCTGTTAGTTATGCAGTGATCAAGATGGTGTTAATGTATTCTGTCATGAGGATTTGTCAGACCTAGCCCATCATGCCTAAGAGGAAGAGCTCATGTTTGTCCTTCTGCATCACTTACCTCTCGTCCTATAAGAAAGGGAAATAACTAGTCTCTGATGGCATTTTCAAGTCATTCAAATAAATTACTCATGTCTGCTACTGTTCTTTGGAAATGCGTCCACCTGGAGCATATTCCTTCGGTGAATGCTGAATATGCTGCTTGAGAATCATCTTGTACATATTTGAAGAGCTGCTAAAGGTCTTTTACTCAACCCTCATCCTTGTTTTTGATGATCAGCTCCCTAAATGATTCGGTCCCAATAACTGCTCCAAGGTCACATTTACTTTGGTCTGTGATTGTGATGCCTGTGTTTTTTAAGTTTTTGTGCATAATTTCATAGACCCTCGTTTTTTATTATGAGGATGGTTTTGTGGGCTTTGGGCAGTACGCAAACTCTGGCTCCTTGGCCTTTCGGTCGTCCCACCATTTTTAATACCTTCTAAAGATCAGACTGCAGAGCTATCGTCTGCAAATCATCATACCTGTTTTACATCATTATTTGCAGTTTCAGTGCTTAGTGCTTGCATCAATGGTCGTGTGGAGATAGCATACATTGCCACTGTGGCATTATCCCCTTGTGTCACACCCTCCTGTAACAGTATGTAGGCGCCGTTTTCTAAATATAGTGTAGCTATTGTGTAAGTGTATATTAGCGGACATAGTCATTTGATGTTTTGTAGACTGAATTTTCTGTTAAGTTTGTTGAATGCTTTTTCTGCATCGACTAATAGGAGGCATTCAATTCATCTTGGAAACTTTTCTTTACAGAAGGTATTGCTGCTTGCATGCCTGATTCCAGTCCAGCCCACTGCTTCTTTGCTTGATTTTTAGACTGCTTCAAGAATGATGTCATCCTTTGATTGTTTTACCAATGATTCATTGTAGGCATTCTCCAACACCTATTGGTCTGATGTCATTGTCTTTTTTCTTTAATGCAGTGGTTTTCAACCTTTTTCATGCAGCAACCCATTTTGCAACCTAATTTAACCTAATGACCTCTTGCAAAAATTTCTAGTTAGACATATGTGATGCAGTTGTGTTTTTACAATAGAAAATCAAATGTTAAAAAAATAACATATGATATCACTCCATTGAATAAAGACTCATTTATTAAATTAATGCACATGGCAGCATCAGTGAGAGAGACTTGTGCTGTATATAAACCACTCCGCAGCACATCTCACTGAAAACTAGAATAACTCCCAAGTTAGCTACCGCATTCAGATATCTAACTTACAAACACAAAGTTATTTGGGCGTTGCCAAACGCAACAGCAGCCTACTCTGTACTGTAATGGTCACAATCACACTCAAAACTTTGCCACTGCCATAATCACACTCAAACCAATTTTGAATTAATAAGTAGGCTATAATTTTTGCCAGGTGATTCTATTATTTTGACTAAAACAAAAAGTGGTTCCATATACCAAATATAGAAGTAAGTATGAACATTTTATCAGAAGCTCTCGCAAGCCCTAAAAAATAGGCGAATGACTCCCACAGGGGTTGTGACCCCAGGTTGAAAACCATTGCTTTAATGGGACATGTGAGGAGAACAGATATGTAATCATGTGGAATAAGGTTTGTCAAAAGACGTCTGGCAAGAGTGGCTATTTTGTTGGCTAGTTTTTGTGAATAGGAGCCATATGATTTTGAACATATCATTTCTTAGTTTCCATGTCGGTCTGTGTTGGTCCTCCAGACCCCAATAAGCTTTTTGCACTAGATAGAATTTCATCTTGAGTTACATTTTAAAAGATGACATTCTCACTTTTTGTTTCAAGGGTGCAAATTGTGGCAGACTGTTTTATTATTTTTTTTGCTTTTGGATGCTTTTCTTTCCGCTTCTTTATGATCCAGTAGTGTTATGTTTTTCATTAATATCACTGGCAGCATCCATTTACTACCACAGTTACATATAAACAAAACAAAATGGAAATATCAGACGATAATCATTGCCCACTTCGAAAAGCCATTCAGCACATACACAAAATATCTTTATTTTTCTCCAGTTTTTTAAGCAAATGCTTGACTGAGAACAAAACTGAGTCAGATTTCCTAGCACAAGGGTTCCCTATCTTTCTCTGACCATGTACCCCTTTAGCATTTTGGCATATGAGCATGTACCCCTAAAATTTCTCATGACAAAAAGCCTGAATAAATAAACAAAACTCTACTGAATTGCTATTGCTGTAGATTTTTTTTTATTTCAGAATATATGTAAATAAATAATGTATTAGTACATTTTTCCCTTGCATTGCTAAATTTTATTATACCCCTTGAGAAAGCAAATCTACCCCAAGGGGAACATGTATCCTAGGTTGGGAACCTTTGTTCCAGCAGGTAGTCACAGTGAAGTTTTTGTAATTGGAAACTTGTTTTGTTTCTAATAGTTATTAGTATGAAGTTCCAGGTTTTTGGTCCTAGAATCATTTTAGCTGTTTTGATCCTGTTTTTGATGTCTCAAGGAATTACAAAATTATTGTTTGCTGACTGCCTCGTGTTGTAACTAAAATATGCCTATCATGAAGAAGTTGATACTTTCCAATGTGTAAAAGGAGTTTCATTGCTATGTAAATAAAAGTTAAACATATATTTTCCAAGCTCGTTCTGTTGCAATTCCTTAACTTTTGACATTTTATGTTTTTGATATGGGGTTAATATTTTATATAAGGTTTAAATTTGTATCTATTAGTAAAAGGTTATGTATATAACAAACTGCTTGGTTATTTAAGATGAGTTTATGTAAATCACTTTTGTAGGCTCATGCCCAGGGAGTGCATATTACAGTTTTGACTTAATGCAGGCATTAATGCCTCATCATCAGTTGCACAAGTTGCTTTAATGAAGCAAATGATATACAATAGTTTTAGAAGATGTTTTGAAAAGTACATATCGCCTAATTTTGCTTAAGACTCCAACACTTTGTGCAACTGATTATGTTGGTTATGAAAAATGGCCTTTCCACTTCAATTTTGCATAGATAAATACCCATTCATTTATCTGTATTAACACTTTGGCTGCCGGGTGGTTTCGGGGATTTTCGGAAAAAAACGCCTAAATGCACGTAACTTTGCACGGGAATTTCTCCGGTCCGATTTGTTCTACAGACCCGGTAAAAGTATCAAAAAACGCGGCCGGTCTAGTAGATTACACTCGAAAAAAATTTTTTCCTTGGGGGGTGCGGGTTGTCTGTGAATGACGTCATAAGTGGAAGACTTTTTGGCCACCTTGGCCCACTTTGCCTAGCCCTGGGTGCTAACCGTTATGTGGTAGTAGTTCGCAGAAGTTTTTAGTAGAACTAGGCAACAATCCGAGTCTTTTGATACTTTGGATACTGCTGGGGTTTCGGGTTCAAAAGTTATGATGTAAGTTAGTAAAAATATTTGACTAATAAGATAATTAATTTGTTTATTTTAGATCATAACTTTTGAACCAGAAACGCTAGAAAGTCGACCAAAGGCTCAAAAGACTCGGACTCGAGCCTAGTTTCCAATTAAAACTTCAGTGAAACACTTTGGCCTAGCGGTTAGGCCCTAGGCCAGGCAACATGTGCCAAAATGACCCTAAAACTACTTCACTTATGACGTCAGTCACAAAAAATCTGCACCCCCCAACCTAAAAATGTTTTTCGAGTGCAATCTACTAGACTGGCCGATCCGTTTGAGCCCTTGAACAGCTCTCTAGCACAATCGGCGGAGGAGCTAAGGCGTTGGTAAGGCAACCGAAAACTGCTGTTATTTTTAGGCTGAAATCGAAGTACGAATATATCGTAGACCGGCTTTCAAAGTACATGTTACCATGAAGATGTCACAAAATAATGACTTTGGCTTTCTGTGCTTGGATGAAATAGCAAATAATTTATTTTGGTTTAGTGTTAACACTTTGAGAGCCTGTCTACGATATATTTGTACTTCGATTTCGGCCTAAAAAACAGCAGTTTTTGGTTGCCTTACTAACGCCATAGCTCCTCCGACGATTGCGCTAGAGAACTGTTCAAGGGCTCAAACGGATTGGCATATTCCCATGCAAAGTGCTGGATTTCAGCCTTAGCCTAACGGAAGCCAAGGTGTTAAAAGCTGCTTTGTATATGGTCTGATTGATGCAGGTTATTCTTTAGAACTAAGCCTGATCAGGCTGCAGCTGGTTGTTTAATCTTACCAAGTGTGTTTATAAAGAAGTTTCCACGTAATCAATATAGTCTGCTGAGAACAGTCATGTCAAAAGTGTTGAACACCCTTGTGAATAATATGTTACCGATGCATTTTGCTTGACAAGTGTTACTAGTGGTGTTTCAGCTATATATCTTCTTTTTCATTTGTAGTGGCTATGAAACACTCTCCTTGGATCAATGGCTTTATTGGTGTTGCTTATATAGTTGCATTCATCTTTTGCTCAAAGGATACTCTGACAGCTCAGTGTCTGGTTTTAGTTCAGAATTCAGATACCACAGTCAAGTATGAAGCAGTTTGCTTTGCTCATGAAGTTCAGGTCTTTCATGACTTCGCTCATTTGCTGTAAAAGATAATGTAGTAGAAGATTTTGTTGTCCATTGTTGGATAATTTGTTGCAGTGCTGTGCACTCAACACAATCTTAACACAACCTTTTTCTTGTAATTTTGATACAATTAGCTCAATTTTAAATGTGCATATAGATATATATATTCTGTGCAATTAAAGATCCAATGAAGTCTGAAACTTGAGAGAAAAATTTTTCTATCTGTGAATTATCTAAATATATATGTTCAATTTCCATTAAATGTCAAATCTATAGCCTATCAAATACTTATGAAGTTGTTAGTTTAGTTTGTTTCAAGTTAAATAGCGGATTTATTAATCGTTTCTATCTTACATGAGTTTATTGTGATTTACAGATATGCAAATAATGTTGGTTAATAGATTTTATATATATTTGTCAATATGTTGTGTTGGCCTTTCATTTGGTAAGTATGGTCTTGTTTTATGATGCAGCAAGATGTATTTAATAGGGTTGTGTTTTCTGGCCAGTAGATCATGAGGAACTCCTGTGTCATGCATATACAAATGGGCTCCTCATAGTTAACATGAAAAAGTGAGTAATTAAAGCACCAGTAGTGTTTTAACGCTTTCGCGTCTGGCTGAAATCGGGAATTCTCACGCCAAAACAACGGGATCATGCATGGCTTTGCGCAAGAATTTCTCCGGTCCAGTCAGCGCTACAAACCCGGTAAAAGGCTCAAAAGACGCAGCAAGTCTTCTAGTCTGCATTTGAAAAAAATCTTGGGGGGTGCGGATTTTTTTGTGAGTGACGTCATAAGTGGAGGACTTTTAAGCCACCTTGGCCCACTTTACCTGGCCCAGGGCGCCAACCGTTAGATGGTAGTATTTTGCTGAAGTTTTTGTTGGAAACTAGGCTACAAGCCGAGTCTTTTGATACTTTGGATGACTTGCTGGGGTTTCGGGTTCAAAACCTATTATCCAAAGTAATAAAAATATTTGCATAATTAGCTAATTAATTAGTTTGATTATTTTCGATCATAACTTTTGAACCACAAATGCTAGAAAGTCGATCAAAGGCTCAAAAGACTTGGACTGAAGCCTAATTTCCAATGAAAACTTCAGCAAAGTACTTTGGCCTAGCAGTTGGGCCCTAGGCCAGGTAACATGAGCCAAAATGGCCAAAAAAATACTTCACTTATGATGTCACTCACAAAAAATCCACAACCCCCAACCAAAAAAATTTTTTTCGAGTGCAGACTAGACGACTGGCTGATCCGTTTGAGCGCTTGAACAGCTCTCTAGCGTAATCAGCAGAGGAGCTATGGCGTTGGTAAGGCAACAGAAAACTGCTGGTTTTAGGCCGAAATCTAGGTACAATATATCGTAGACTGGCTCTCAAAGTGTTAAGAAAAAAATTATGTAATAATCATCAGTTGAAATCTACCACCAATTGTGGTATTATTTCACCATAATCAACAACAAAGCTATGGGTTGGTACATTTTTTGTTTATTTAGTGCCTTAGAATGTGGGTTTGTTTTGCAATTACCATGAAAGTAAAAAGCATATCCAGCGACATTTACTTAATCGCAATTTTAGCCGAAAGCATCATATTCAAAAGGCTTCCAAACACTAAAGGATCATTATACAGGGTTGCCACACAGCATTGAAAAAGTATTAAATTGTGAAATCGGTTTTCAAGACCTTGGAAAAGTATTGAATTTTGCAAAATGTACGTATGTCATTGAAAAAGTAGGAAATTCCTAATTCAGCCATTTGTTTATTCAAATTTGTTCTTTTCCCCTGATCCCTGATGACAGTGTTGAAGATGTTTTTAGCATTGTGTTCCATGCATAAAACTTTTTTAAAATGAAGGTAAGTGATGATATTAAAGGTTTTTCATTCGGTATTGAAAAAGTATGGAAAAAGGTTTTTGAAAATGTGTCAGAACCCTGAATAGTCATAAAGGAATGTAAGTTACGTTGGGGATGCCATGTTGGATGCTCGGGCAAAAAAAACTGTTTTCACCGTCAGTGAAAATGCTCAATACTACTTGAAACCATCCATGAAATTATTCCTGCTTCATGTAGATGTTTGTTTCACACCATCAGCTTTATTTAAGTTTTGCCTCCGACCATTTGAACTTCCTTTTAATTCACTGGGTACAATCTAACTACTTTGTAATGAAACACTGGTTTGCTGAGTTAATATTTGTTGACAATGAAAACATTTTCTAAAACACCATGATGGCATAAGTGGTTTGGCAATCTTGTTTTTATACAACTTTGAGATACTTTCTGTTCCAGACATTTAAATTGCATTGGGGAAATGCAAAATACACAATAATGGTATGTTGGTTTTCATGGATATATGTCTCACCTACCTATATGATTTTAGCTTTCTTGTCAGGTTACAAGCAATGTTTCAGCCATTGATCAGGCCAGCTGTGTAGTGCATGAATTTGTAATGTTGGGAACTTATTCCTGGCTGGGCCAAATCATAGATTTGAAAATAGACATTATTATGTCCTGTTCAGCATTGGCAACATGCTAACGTACACTATCCCAGCGTGCTACCATTGCAACATTCATTTGATGCATTTGCAGTGGGAAGAGGTATATATTACATGCCTTACAACAGCTGACTGGCTCCAGCTGAGCATAGCAGTAACAGATGGCAATGAAAGGAAAAATATATTTGATCTCAAAGAACAAAAATTCAGCAAAAACATAGCTTTCAAGGGTTTTGCATGATTTCTTTATGTTGAAAGTAAATTAATGTAAGAAATCATGTGTTTTAAGGGACAATTCCACACTTGGTCCTTTGCAACGTGACTCTTGGTTGACATCTGGTAGTCAAAGTTGCTTGGGAATTGAAACTGATAAAAATACTTTACTTCAATTATGTGATTAACAACAGATAGCTGTTGGTCTGAATAAAAATGGTCTGTTGCTGAACTTGTACATATTAATGATCTGCAAAGGGAACGCTGACACTGGTCTTTCAGAGAATAAAAAAGCGTTACCTGTTGCGCATGTTATTTTCTTGACATCACAATTAAGAATAAGTCACTGGGTTGTACCAGCCTCAGTGTTTCTTACGATGATTATAATTACATTGAAAGAGTGAACTGTTCAAAAAGACAAAAGATGTAAAACCAGTTAAAAGTTTTGACACTGTTTTGTGCAACTTGAAAATGCGCCTCTCAAATGATCGCACTAAGTGAGTAGAATAATTTGATTGTTGGAGGTGTGTACTTATTTGCAATTCACAATACATTGGACACATTTTTATGTGTAGGACAAGCTCAAGTGAAAGACGTTGTCCTTGATGTCTCCAAGGATGAAGAAACGCCTGATGTTAATGATAAAAAATTTTCAAGTACGTTTTGTTTCTGTGGTTAAACATTTTATCTTTTGGCATTACGATGCAACATGGAAAGGTGGAGCTTTGGATTTTATTGAAACGTCATAATTACCGTGTTACTCGTGCGAGACGATCGCGTTGTTGCGTTTATCGTCGATTTCACTTGACTCAAAACACGACCCCTTCGTTGTTGACCTCGCGACGTGTTTCAGGTCAAGAAGCTGAGAACCAGTTGAAAATTACGGAGGAAGATTCAACGACATCATCCGATGCATCGGATGCCCCAGAGCAGGTTTGAAAGTTTGTGCAGAAGCAAGCGCTGTGCCCGTCACTGCGTGAATGACGTCGCAGTGCACGTAACGCGGCCATAAATGAGCCCATTCTTTTTCGATAAAAATGACCCGACAAAAATGCGTGACAGATTCTTTGATTGTTATTAACATTCGTTAATTACCGTAAACAATCCTGTCAGGGACACCGGGCAGGGGGTGGGGGGCAGTAAAAGAATTTAGGGCAATGCAAACTCATAAAAAAAACGTTACCAATTATGTTAATTTCTGTTCAGCAACAATGTTCACTTCAAAAGTAATAACAGGTAAATTGCAGAAAACCATTTTAAATTTTCTGTGTGCGCGAATAGCTGCAATACATTTGTTTCAATTCGATCATAACCAACCATGAAATGACCTACATGCTGTCCCCGTTGCCCACCTTATGAAAGGGTAAGGGTGCAATGCCCCCCTCATGCACCTGCTCGCCGGCGTCCCTGAATCCTTCGACAACTAAGACCCAGACGCTATAATCTCATCAGAGTATATATTTCACATACTGGGTAGGCATCATCAGCTCTTAATTAAATAGAATCTTATTTACATTCAATATACCTTTATTTTGATATTGATATTTAAATTATTCATTGAAACAAATACTGTAACAATAGTTAACAGCGACAAATTCGCAGTCAACAGGTAAAAGCAAACTATACATTTCATCGTTTTCAATAACTTGTCGAAGACAACTAGTTATTCCATGTTAAGGTTGACCGCCTCTTCACAACAAGATCTGCTATGAGCCACTGATGTCGTTGTCGGGCAGCAAGTGATGCGTGGTAATTCGCTGTCCTGCTCCTGTCAGTTGCGACTACCTTATCAAGAAGCATGTGTTGCAAGTGTATGTATGTCGTGTATAAGTAAACAACAGCGAGTATTGGTGCACGTAGTATCCTTTCACCAACGACCTCTGAGTCTGTTCATTTTCGGTCAACGGTAGAGTGAAGCTATCAACAGCGAATCAGCAAAAGAGACCGTATCTGAACCGGAAGTCCAAACAAAGGATCGTGAAAAAGAAGAGCGACTTGAAAAGATATACGTGGAAGCATTGCATGCCATTAACTCGTCCAATGTACGCTTGTCCATCGTCAGGTAACCCGTGATTGATGAGTTTCTTTCCTAATAACTGTGGAAACGTTGCAATTCCATCACGCAAGAAGGTGTATTCTAAAGGTTTCCCCGTTCAACAAATAGTAAACAACAAACTTCCAGTGAAAAGTTCCCGTCTTTATCCTAGGATGACTATGACAGTTAATATTCCTGGCCATCGCTATGTGTTTTCTTCACCTGATCTTCGAACCAGTTTCTCGGTCAACGCAAACCAGATGGATTTGTCTGATGTGTTGGTTTTGTGAATGCCTACTACAAGCTGTCCTGTGACTAGAGATGGCACGGTCCAAAATTTTTCTGGCCCGGACCACCCATAGCCCACAGCATTCAGCCCATTAACCGCCCGTGGACCGACGACATTTGTTCTTTACCAAACTGGCCTGCCCATGGCCTGCTAAACAATTGGCAGTCTTGTCTATTTTGTCTCCTGAGGTAAAATATCTCCAAGGGCTATTCTGCCTTCTGCGGCAAAATATCAGCTGAGACTATTTTGCCTTTTATGGAACATGATTGATTGAAGTGGACATGTCATGTGACAAGCACAATAAACAAAGTTACATGCTTGGATTAGTGTGTAAGCCTAAAATCCTAAACCTAAGACCCGAAACCTAAACCTAAAACCCTAACCATAAAACCTTAATCTAAACCTAAAAATAAAACCCTCAACCAAGCCACATCATCATGAGATACCTTTTTTGCACTTAGCCCCCACAAACTGAAATATGAAACTATCCTGTCTAAAATGTAAATTTTGGAATGTCAAGATCCCCGCACAAAAGTAAAGCTCCCCTATTGAATACTTTCTGGAGGCCGCAACCTAAAACTCTCGTCCTACAGGCCTAAACCTGAACCCTCACCATAAAACCTTCAACCTTTAGCGTAAACCTAAATCCCTAAACCTAAAACTCTCGTCCTACAAGCCTAAACCTGAATCCCTAAACCTAAAACTATAAATGTAAAACCCCGAAATCTTACTTATAAAGCGATTGTAATCTGGTGCATATATCAAAGACACCTATGGTACGCCATCAAAATGTTGCATAACACGTTCCCTCCAAGAAGCAACTCAGCAACAAAATCGTTGACTGCTACGCTCATGCAAGAAGTTATCACCATGCAAGAAAAGTTTCTTAAAGTGTACCTGGCAGTCGCGCCTGACGGAATGCTCTCATATGGGGAAAGCAAATCTGCCTTAAAATACAGCAACGGCAAAGGAATGCAAAGAGGTTTCAGTCACTTTTATTGCCACCGAGTCTTTCAACTCAAAAAAATCTTAAATTTTTTCAACATCAGTGAGCGACTCGTAGTGGCTCGGCGAAGTCCAATCGCTAAAAATATCGTCAGCGGCCCGCTAGTTTAACCTCAGCGGCCCCCCCAAAAACCGGACCATTAGCGGCCCGTGCCATCTCTACCTGTGACCTGCTCATCTCTTTGTTCCAAAATCAGGGTTTAAAGCTGTTCTAGTGGAATATGTCGGTGCCATCACGAGCTTTTCAAAGATAAAGTTACATTGAGGTTAAATACCATAACTTTTATTCAGCTCGAAAATCATTTTTTTTGTAAGTATAGCTGACTTGCACTCCATCGTCTCGCTTTCTTGACATCCCCTGATGCATGTAACGATTGTCACTATAGCAACAACGTGAAGCGTGTTTACTGTGCCATACTTGAGAAAGAAGCATAATTGCGAAAGCGCGTGTAATGTGTAGTTAGCAAACTTACGACTCATATCCGCGAATCGCTCATACCATGTGTGACGTGCAAAAGCTTCAGTGTATCTTGCTGTCTGTCGAATAGAATCCTTTCCCAGCAAAGAATCAAGCACTGAGATCTTACAGAGTGTAAGTCCCGCCTACTAGGCAGGCATCATCAGCGCTTATTGAAATAGAACGTGCAGGGGTTATGTAAAGTGGGTTTTTGTGTTTTGGCTTCGGATTTTCTATCGACTATAGAATTTTCGTGTCGTGAACTTTAACACGATCGTGTTGATTTTAATAATGCTGTGCTCATTGTTACGTGGCTGTGCGCGCTCGAATAGAGCTATCACATCATGGGATTTTATCAAACCAGATATTTTTAAGTATTTTCAAGGACATAACTGCGCTTTGAGCTTACCTTACAGTTAAGTGCAACGGTGTTTGGTTTATCCGGCGTCAGTTATCGCTTAAACCTCGTCCTCCACTGTCCAACACAGGTTGTGCTGGTAACTGAACAACAGACTTTTTATGATAGAAGTTTACTATTCCTTTTCAAGTTGTTGTAACACCTGCAGGGCGTATCGCGCGTTGAAAGAAGCAGCGGACGAAGGTCATGCCGGTGCAGAAGTAGAGCTGGCGTTTGGATATTTGTTGGGAATCTACCTCCCTCTGGACACAAAGACCGCCAAAGCAATACTGATGAAGCACGCCCAGGCTGGAAACCCGAAGGCGCAGGCGGTGAGGCTCTGCTGTGGTTCAACGTCACTTGGATGACGCGGAAGCTGCACAACGTCACGCTTTTTGTTTTTTTTTGTTTTTTGTCTGGGCATGTTAACCAGCAACACGGGTCGTAGATAGTGCTGGACCCTGGGGGGTCAATGAATTGGAGGTCGGAGAGGTCTTATGTGTCCCCTCATTTCAAAGCCAATGCTGACCAGCGTTAAATGCGAATTTTACTGTTCTGATTTAGGAGCTGTCTGATAAGTCATTGGATCCAGGGCTTTATAGTCCAATCTAACTATGATCTTTGATCAATGTTTCATAGCTGTGAATATGTCGAATAACATTTTAAACAAGAGTATTATGAACTTTGCGAAGTCCAAACGAAATCAACTTCCAAAATAAGTCACGTTTTTGCGATGAATGAAGATGGAAATAGTTGCGAATCGCAGAACTGTCTCGACAGTTGCCTTGCAGCATCTTTTAAGTTAGATTTCCTCTGCTGTTGAAAGTAAAGCGTACATTCGATTTGAGACTTGATTTTCGTGGTGACATTCCATCCCTGCAAACTGTTGATTGGCTAACTTGAATCAAACCCCTTGATCAGTCTGACAGTTATTACGAATTAAACGTCGCTCGGCAAGTATGAAGCATTTATATGTTTCACCATTACAACCTTTCCTGCCCATTTCTAAGCAACAATATACGAGAATGATGTTGGTGACTGTTTGGAATTTTCTTATCTGTGTCTGACATTAATTCTCACTTAAAACAAAATATCAGGGTTGCGAAGTCGGAGTTAAAATTTCTGACTCCTAATTTCCATAATTTCCGACTCCTCAACAGAACATGAATGAAGTTTGGCTCTCAACAATTTTGTAGCAAGTAGCAATCAATGAAAATCGTGGTACACAGCAAGAATGATCTGTTTCAATAAAAGTTTGAATAAGAAATTGTGGCATTTCAACAGGAATTCCTAATAGAGGAGTGTGATGTAAAACATGATCCAATTGGACTTTCGGAGTCAGACAAAAAAATCCGACTCCGAGTCCCAGCGTTGTTGGGAATCCAACTCCACCCAAAAACCTCCGACTCCGTAACCCTGCAAAATATGCCAAGGTTGTCGCGTATGCATTGTAACTAAACATTTCTTGGCACTTCGTTCATTGCACATACTAACTAGCGTTCTTGTGGAAACGAACGGTTTTCCATTTTACCTGAAGTCCAGGGTAAACATCAGTGGTGGTGAGGATTGCAGAGGCCCCGTTCTTAGCTGGTCCTTGCGAGATATGGGCGATAAACTCATGTCTGGCTGGTGCTGATAGTAAATCCCTGGTGTTTCGTATCGCCCCCAAACTTTCATACTGCTAACTGTAACCTTTTCTGTGTGATGCAACAAAGTCCTCCACACCTTATAATGTGACACAACAAAGCCTTCTTTATCTTTTCAAGGGTCTCGCCTTTTTGTTTGCCTCCGGAGTTGAGACCAACTCGAGCCAGGCCAAGGCCTTGGTCTACCTGACCTTCTCGGCGCTGGGAGAGGACACGTTCGGTCAGATGATGCTGGCCTACCGGTACTGGGCTGGGATAGGGGTGGAGAAGAACTGCGAGACAGCTTTGACGTACTACAGGACGGTGGCTGACAGAGGTACAAGAGATTTGGCGAGATATAACGTGTGTTGAGATGCTTCAGGAAGTTAAACCTGCGTGTGATTGGCCCTTTTACTGAACCTTTCCACTGAATCTTGAATAAGTAGATTTTGTTTGTCTTAAGTTGCAACAAAATTTCAATATAATCTCAAAGATTTAATCCTACCTCAGCATTTTAAGCTCTTCTGCTCTCTTAGCGTCAGTGTTAGTGTCATTCAAACTCCCAAGGTCGCTATAGCAACACAAACGTTTGGCGCGATCTTACTTCAAGCTGTTCTTGGTCTCCGTCACGTGTTCACCTCTTGATTTGCATGAATCGATGTGAAGTGGCTGCGGGGATTTCCCTGTCCGGCGGAAGTCTCACGACCAGGATAAGGTTGATGGATGAGGAGGAGAATCCGAACACGAACTACGGAAGAGTGGACGAGGACCTCGTGCAGTATTATCAGTTCCTGGCTGACAAGGGGGACGCCCCGGCCCAGGTGGGGTAAATTATGTGAAAATCTGCTGCTGTTCTTACTATTATTATGAATAAGAAGAAGTTTTGCAAAATATTGTATCTCGTGGTGATGTCCTGGTGATGGTCATGATGTAGTTGATGCTGCATGGACATCGTGGATCGTCCAATCATCTGTCAGATGGGAACTTTGTTCATGATTGTAAGCTGCACTGCACAAAGATGACCTTCCCAGCAGTGAGAGAGGTGCAATTAAGTTTGCCTCTGTCGTGTCTCATTTTAATCTCTTCGTGGTACTCATGGCAAGCAGCGCATATTGACGAAAATGTTGTGTTTTGGGAAAGATTGAGTTTGTTCTTCTCTCCTTAACACTGAGCCCACATAATGATTTCAGAGGGTGTAACGCTTATGTCGTTCATAATTCCGGGGGGTGCGGCAGCCCAGGCCATTCGCCATTGGGGTCGTGCCCAAGTTTACATATCTTCTCATGTTTACGTGTAATTTTTATCTCGAAAATCGCCACCGGTTAAGTCAGTGGTTCATAACCGTTTTTACTACCAAGTCTCGCTTATGTAATTGTCCTTTGTTTCAAGCACTCCTGACGTTAAATAAGTTGTAAAAACAAATATATTTATTGGTAAATTTATTGATCAAACTTTCCATGTTGTAGAACGCGTAAGGGCTCGCGCCCCCTGAAAATTTATTGACGTCCCCCCCGGTTAAGAACCAGCGGTACACTCGGTTCAGGACGCGTCACCAAAGCATGAAGGTTGTGGGTTCGATTCCCGGCCTGGTCATACACCGAAGAATTGAAAAATGGTACTTGTGGCCTGTCCAGCCTCGTGCTCAGCGTTAATGGGTGGGTGCAAGGAAACAGTTCGCACGCGGTTCTGCCGCATATGCTGCTCTAAAAGAATAATTAAACGAGTCTAATAAAACATTCTTTTTTGTCTTACCTTTACCCGTGAAAAATTTAATAATCGTTTTTTTCATGATGGTAAATCGTTTGGAAATGACTTCATTTTCATGCGTCTTTCAACCCGTTTTTTCGTTGGGAAGTCGCGGGGGCAGCAACGCTGGGAGGACTGAAATATCCAACGATCAACAACAATCAGATAGTTCTGCTGGCTCCGCACGAAGACGTGACCAAGCAAGGCCGGAGATGTAGTCACTCCACCTGGTCCTTGGACGACCTCCGTGCCGCTTTCCTTTGTGTGTAGCCAGCAGGACTTGCCTTGTAATTCTTTCCTGGGACATTCTGGACACATGACTGAACCAACGTAGCTGAGTTATCTCTATTCAGAGAAGTGGTTCGAAATTCAGGGCTCTGCGAACTTCACAGCTGCACACTTTGTCGCGAACTCTGTTGAGACCTGTACTTGAGGTTGCTGTGATGTCACAATATTCTCGCAGGTTACTTTGGGTCAGCTGAACTACCAGGGCGGCCGTGGTTTCGAGCAGGACAGGAACAAAGCTTTCGAGTACTTCAGCAGGGCTGCAGAGAGTGGGAACGGAAATGCTCAGGGATACCTGGGCAAGATATACGCCGAAGGCTCGGGGAGGGTCAAGCAGAACAATGAGACCGCGATCAAATACTTCAAGCTCGCTGCAGATCAGGTGTGTTGTGCCGGTGGTCAGTGCAAGTGTGGTGCCAGTTTTTGGTGGAATTTATTCTTGTGTATTTATCTACACGTGCAGTGTGTGCCTGTCAAAGGTATTTGTCTGAAGTGTGAATGCTCCCGCGACTTATATCGATGCATTCGTTGCTGAAATAACCCGCTTTAATCAAGTATGGATGTTAGTGAATGAAGTTATCGTTTGCTTATTGATGACAACAGTGCGCCCCGCAGTTAAACTTTGAAAGCCACTTTAAATTCAAACGCTTCGTTTAGTTTGAACTGTTTATTTTTTTAATTAATTTGATTAAACAGCTATTGATCCAATCACGCGTTCTCACAAAATCTCCAGCGCCCCCAGCGGTGTGACGTGATTTTTCTAAAAATGCTCCTTGTTTTTCTCCTTTGTTACGTTGATAATGCTCATTGAAAATTATTCTTTCATGAAACTAGTCAGAGAATTGACTTGTTAAAACTTATTTTTTGCTGTGTCGCCAAGTTGTCTTGGCCAAAGGGGAACGAGCTCACATACGGTTTAACCCCTCGTTTTTATTCGCCGGGTTCACTTTTAATGAGT
>JGI24021J15306_10004312_pt1 | contig 16473 bp, 8 predicted proteins | sample Ectturendosymbi1_FD_15306 | JGI IMG/M metagenome (IMG submission 15306) | reverse complement strand
CATGTGCAGTGCGGTGGATGTTGCATGGTTAGCACAGAATTTTCGACATTGCAGTACACGTGTGTGATTCAGAACCGTCGCCAAAAAGTTTTCAATAGGGGGGCTTTGCAGTTATGCGAGGACTCTTTGCGTTTGTGCGGGGGGGCTTGACATTGTAAAATTAAGCAAAATTCCAGTTATTTATAGTGTTTCACGTTTCAATTTGTGGGGGCTTGGAGCTTTGTTTAGGGGGGCTAAGCCCACCACAGTTCCCCCGTGGCGACGGGACTGGTGTGATTGCATCTGCAGTGGCGTTTAGGTGTCTCTAGTGATCAACAACACTAGTTCATCTTTTTAATGATATTCACAGGGCATTTTCAATCAGTGCGAAATAGTTTTTTCGAACAGCTTTGAAAATTCAGGTAAATGCCAAAAATTCAAGCAAAAAGCAGCACATGACATGCTTTCAAACGCAACTTTCTCACATGTCTGTCCGGAGATCAAGTAGTTGTTCATCTGAGGGATCATCAAAAAAGGGTTGTAAAGTCCAACATTTGCTGCAAGAGAGATACTTTGATCTTCGGAAAATAAACTTCTAAAAGTTCTTTCAGTGAATCCACTTGAAACAATATCACAGGCTATTTCGTAAAAATCTTCTTCCCCTAATTTATGAAATTTAGAAACAGGAAAGCTCTTCGATTCTACTTTTTTTCCAGAGATAATTCAGCACAATTCGCCTATAACGACGCTTTTCAGTCCCGACAGAATTCCTATCTTTTACGTGGATTCGAGTTCGGCTATATCATCATTTCGCCCACAGGGACGCTTTTTGTCGGTCCCCACTAAGTATTTTGTTTGTTTATTGGCCTTAAATTACTCTTGTCTCTCCGTTTTCCTTGTTCCTTTGCTATGTCATACATACCATCCTCCGTCGCCCAAAACGTGATCTGTATGAGCATTTCCTTTGGCAAGTTACCGTGAAACCGGCGTAAGTGGGATTGTTGTCTGAACTACTGTATTCACTCGTGTAACGAGAGTGGGTGGCCCGGGGCCGATTAATAAAAGTGCTGCCCTTTCCACCCCTCAAATTTGTTCATAACAATTTAACGTGAAAGATCATGTTTCGTGCTTATAAAGATACAAGGCATCTTGAACATCAGAATCAAACACTCACAAAACTGAAACGGTGTCTTCTTTTTAATTATCTATTGTGTGTCTTGATTTTTCGCCAACTTTCTCATTAATTTTCTTGTTTCTTGTGCCTTCTTTACATATGCGTCTATGCACCCGACACATCTTGGTAAATCTTCCCATTTAAGCCTTCAGACGCAATCGGCTTAACTTCGCCACATAAACTGTCTGCAGTTTTTGCGTGTATTCTAAACACTGGATGATAGCTGGAGATGAAAATATGTTGAACAATTTTCGTTGATTGTTTTCTGAAATTCCTTTTGGCATAAAGTAGTTTTTATCTTGAATGTGATCAAATGTACAAAGATTATTCTCTCGGAAAAACACTTTAGCTCAATTATTGTTGATATCGCCAATGTCAAGGGCTGTGTTTAAATGCGCAGTGTTCTAACAACAACAAATTGGTGTATGCGTTTATTTCACTTAATTAGTTTGTCGATGATAGTAAGATTTTTGGCGTTCGCGGTGGTGGTAATAGGGAATATTGATCTTTCGAAAAAATAACAGCAATCATTTTATTTTCACAATCACGCGAGCTGCATTGAACTGACACATTATTTCGTCAGCGGACTACAACTACTCAAGGGCCAGCGAATCAACTCGGAGGTCTTCTCTCAGCCGGTCTCAGTGTTCCAGAAGGTGCTGAGAAAAAGTTTCAGGTGAGCAAGAAAATGTCTGTTGCAGACTGTGAAGTAAATGCTGCACGTAAGAACTTATTAGTTGTGCTATGATGTTCATACAGAGAATACCTTAGAAAAGTAAATACCGCTGCCATGAAATTGTACAGAAAAATGTTCGCTTCAGAAATTGATATGCAACATGTGAAAAAGGATTATTACAAAGTCCATTATTCTTTTAGTTTAAGAAGACGCCTCCGTTCAGATTAAACATTAAAGTTAGCGTTTTTTATTTGAAGTAGGTTTGTTTGCTAATGCTTAGCATAGGGCTATCTATAGACTCTGCTCACAAAGCATACCTTCAGGTAGTTTGAAAATTTTCAAACCAAGCATTGTGGGGGCTTCGTGAAATTGAAAAAATAACAAAATAAACGCATTGTCAAAATATTATTCGAGAATCCCATGCCATTAAATACGCACTTGCGACTTACGACACAGCTACATCTGTCATTGTTGAAAAAATGGCCGGTATTTTTACAAAGCGCATCTGGCAACCCTAAATACGAAATGGAACTTTCGAGGCGTGACCTTGAAAATTAACACCCTACTAAAGCTCGGGTGCCCTTTTACGAATAGTTTACGAACATAAATTGGCAAAAGATTGATAATTTACCAATGAAGATCCTCCACAGGATATGTCCGAATATGTTCAGTATAACTGTGGGTGCGACGTTTATTTCTGCGTAAACGTACTAAAAGTAGACATACAGGTCCACGAAACACATCCCACCCAATCTTCGTTCACAGAAACCGGAAGTTTGTTTGCGATACCTACAGCAATGCACGCAGGACGCCGACCCATGCCAGGTAAAATTGTGGTCCGACTCTTCCATTCCAAACACATACATATATGCAAGTTAAAATACGGTTTTTGTCTGCTCAACGTTCGATACCTCTGTTCGCGAATCAGTTTCCAGTGATTTTTGTCAGCTAAAAGTGGCCAGTCACAAGCGACAGGCTTGCGGACGCAGCAAGAATGTTTGTTGTCGCTTATCCAGCGGTTCAAAGCTCACTTGACGTACTTCTCCATAAATTTGCGATGGAACTCCGACCTCAAAGTGTCATTCACAAAATGCTGTTTTGATTTATCTATTTCTCCTCTAGCACAGTTCTTGAAAACAACATCATCGTCCCACCTGGAAAACGACAGAAGATGTCAGTAAGAAGTAGTTCCTTTGAAAACCGCCAATGGCGGGATAGATGTTGCTAACAAATGAACTTTTGTTAAATCCTTTCCATTAAGTTTGCATCGTCTCCGATTTGAAACACAAACAGCTCAAATTGAATATCCTAGCCAGGTTCGGTTGTAGCAAGTGGTACGACAACAAACAACAAGTAATAAAGATGAATTTTGCCGTAAATACACCCAGTTTGTCCAGATACATGGTCCTTCAAAAGAGCACAACACCGACAAAGGATAGCCATGGCAGATCACAACAAGTCATATGAAGCGACCCATGATCCACAACCACTTGCTGCGCTCAACGTACAATGCTACTAGCAACTGACAAAACTGAAAATGTTTTTGAATTGTCGACTAGTTTGAGTGGGAACTCATACATGTTTACCGGGACAGCACAGTGCAGAAATGTCAGTTTAGTGAAATACTTTTATTGTAATCTTCAACGCAAATCAAACTTGAGACACAAACCTTCGTTTCACGGCAAAATTGGCTTCTTTCGCTGATCCGTTGAGAAGAGGGTTGCCACTGAGAATGTTTTCTGTTCTTATACGTTCTTGTTCTTCCTTGCGTTCTTGTTCCTGTACAGGACCAACACAGATAAACAGGAAGCGTTGTTAAGCTGACCATAGTTGATCCAAATTAAACAAGTTCCTGTTTTAAACCGGCAAGTTGTGTTCGCATATCACGCATTTAACGCGTCAAGCAAGCATTTCTTTATGTATGAGAAACTCTGTGAAATATGTTAGACCTGCGTTACGCTCAAGACATGGGCATCGGAAGGATTTTTCCAGTGGGAAGCCAATAGTGGATTTTTCCAATAATTTTTATACAGGGGGCCAAAAGTGGTGAAAGTTCGTTTTCCCCACTTGAAAATAAGAAAACCTTTCGTTGTTGATAGGAAAATGTCAAATTTAAAGGCCCCCCTGCCCCCACTTCCGACGACCATGGCTTAGGGTTGAATTGTCTGAATAACGGGTAACCGGTTAACCGAGAGTATTTTTGCTATCCGCAATGCGGATAAACTTCCGTCGGTTAACCGGATAAAAAGTATCGTTACTAAGGTGTTTAGGCCTATTTAGTAAGTTTGGATATTCTTTGTTTCCAGATACGGGCGAACTAAGTTTTATTAAAATCAGGTAATTGTTATTATATAAAGAGTGCTTTCGCATTGTAAGGTGAAGTCAGCGTTGTGCTTCGTAAGAAATGTGTTGCAGAAGCAGTAAATGTTAAAATTGATGATTTTTTTCATATACGCTTGTACAGTGCATGTGTGTTTCTTTACCATATAACTGTGTCATGACTTTACAATCAAATCATCACGCAAATCTCGTGAAATCAATTGTCTAACAATTAGCGGTTATTATCTGGTTAACCCGTCAGCTAAAGTACAAATATATGGATAAATCCGTTATCTGGATAGTAAAAATTACTGACATCCGAACTAAACCTACTTACGCTGTCGAGAAAGTAAAGACATTAAAGCATGGAAAATAAGGAACGTGTGTGGCAAACGTAGCGATACAATTCCACAATGTGCTCAATATTATTTGCACCATGACTTATTTCAAAACTAAACGAAATACATTTCCTAGTGTAACTCTAGCGAACGCTGAAACTACCTCAATTCACTAACAGATTTTAAACAACATTGTTGCAAATGGCAGAGTGGCTTAATATAAACTAGATATATATCCTATAAAATCGCAGGCCGTATATTGTCGAAAGTCGCATTAAATTTGGACATTTTTTTGTACATTCAAGCAAAATAGACGCAAGTGTGATTTGTCATATGTTTTCCTGCTTTGAATGCTGTAGCGTGAAAACACAAGCCATTGTTCTCAACGACACCAAGGCTCAAAACGTACTATTTTGGCGGTTTCTTCCATCCGTTCTTTTTTGATCTTGTTCAATTCTGCCAAAAGTTCTGCAGTGTCATCCTCTGAGTCATTTGAATCTGCGTCGCTGCCCTGCACATTCACGACAGTGACAGCTAGAACCACACGCATCTAAGACAACTTCCAGTAGCAACAAACTAAGTTGTTAAACCGGTGTGATGTGAAACCACCGACTGCAGATGACGACTTTTTGATTCCAAAGCGCATTCGTTAGTCCATGAACAAAAATTATAGTTTACTTGCGATACGCAAAATTAAAGAGGATTGCTTTTCCCTCAATACGATACACAACTCACGAAAAACTTTTATTGCTTAAGTTTGTTGCCTTCGCTTTTCTTTATAAAAAATACAACATACACTACACTGGGCCAGGGCCAAAATTAATGTTTAGGAAGTTGGCTGATTACTTTGCAAATACATAAAAAGCGTGGAAAACATGCTATGCAGGCATAGCTCAAGAGATGCTACAACATGCTGAATTGCACCAAAAGCACACCCGTACCGTAACACACTGCACTTACACTGTCAACTGGATCATCTGCATCTAAGTTCGCGGCAGAAATGTGATCTAATCGTAAACGTTTCTGTGAATCTCGAGATTGACGCACATCAGAAGATCGCTTGTCTGATCTCGACGACCTTTCGCGTTCGTCCAATTCGGATCGCAAGTCGCGGCTTCTTATGTCGTCAGGCGCATTCTGGCATTACAGTGCTCAAGTTATATGATATTAAAGAAAAGCTGCTAATGCAGTCGAAGGATGGCAAACACGCAGTAGATTTCGTTCCAACTGAACCGACAAACATACAATGGGATCTGGTTTTAGAAGTGGGCATATTTAAACAGCTCCTACTTTGAAGATCAGGCTGTCAAAAGTCGTAGCAAAGTACAATCAGAATGCAAGTATGCAACTTCACGAAGTCAAGTCATTTGCACTATACCAACCATGGAAAAGTGTAATGGTCATCAATAAAAAAAAGTTTAAACTGCAAATCACTGCCAGACAAAACATGGGAATAAAGTTGAATAAATTCAAGATTAGAGGTTCCCAAATAGTTGCAGTGATGCCCAGATTGGTCTTTTTGAGAATGCAAGGGCGTCGCAAGCTTATATCCACCATCCATTCCATTTCCTACTCTGCACTGGGGCGAGGCTGCGGCAGCAAATACGCGGGGAGATAGACGGCTTTTAAAAAGAAAGAAGCTTAGCTGTTCCAAACACGCCACCACGTATTTATGTGCTTTGTCACAAGTAAGCTAATGCACCACATTAAATAACAATCTGTAAATATTTCTTGCGCAGTATGCCGTATGATTTTATGCATGGGATTAGTGGTCGAAAGTTCATACATATCAAGAAGTACTGGTCTAAATCATCTCATGATATCAAAGTAGCAACGACAAATAGACATCACACGTTCATCAGGATAAACTGCCATCGTCTATTGCATTTTTAGATAAAGAAAAGAAATGTTATGCACATACATGGCTACATCTGACGTTTAATGTGAAAATCCAGCCCTGACTTTACTAACTTAAATCTGCACATCGAAGCATTATTGTGAAAATAACTTTCAGCCAAATTTTAATCGCCCAATGAAACATGCAATAAAGATCAACATGAGGAATTGATTGCAATGTTCAGCATAACAGCCAAACACAAAGCTAAAATTACTAGATCAAAATCATTTCAAAGATCATTACCATTGCTGATGTCATAAATGAAATGTTTACACCACAAATATTACCAATGTTATTACTGTACTACATTATAAATAAGCACTGAGCTTCTTGATGGACATCAGATGGTTTCACAAATGCAACCAAAACTCAAATGTTAGTAATTTTTTTCATTTCAACAGATGTGGCAAAAATAGCAAATCAACCAGTGCATACATTAAACATCCAAATTGCAAGGGGTTAGTTGAGGTCACTAACTTGTGAACAATAATATTCCCAAATCCAGGTTTTTTTAAGGAAAATTTTAGGTACCCGGTATGTACCTGTAGGGACCAAATTTCTCTGATTCTAGGGACCCGATTTCCTCTGATTCTAGGGATCCGATGATAATTTTCTCTGATTCTAGGGACTCGATTTTCAATTCTAAGGACCTGAATCGGGTCCCTAAAACACCTTTAAAAAAACTGCCCAAATCCATCATTATATTTAGTAGGTATTTAGATAAATGACCTTTATCTAATCCCATAAATCTTACAAGCATGTCTAGTTTTGTGTACAGTATATTATAATTGTTTAAACATCACTTTCCAACATAGTGATAAGTCACTGTTTCAGATACCCTAAATATATATATTTGTGATGCTGATAACATTTCATTTTGCACATTCGTTCTGTTTTTCTTGCAATGAAACAACAAAAACCTGGAAGCTTATTTAGGGGTGGCAAACTTCACAATGATAACGTGTGAATAAGTTTCACATTACAGAAATTGTGCTTCTTTTTACTACTAGGCTAGAAATTCTCCAATTAGTGGATCTTCCACACAGCAATAAAAAGCATCTGTTTCAACAACATATGCAATAAATGACCAAAGACATGTAGTAGGATTCGATTTGACCGACAATTTTATCCAGTTTAGGCAAAGATCCGGATTAACTGAAGATGGTTGTTTCTAGCCTGACATCATCCAAGTAGTGAGATATCAGTGAAAATTACTTAAATTGAACACATTTACAACCCAACAGCAGACTTTCGCACAAAAGTAAAATGAATTTATTGATGCATTTACATCGTGCATCGGACTAGCAACCACCATATCCAGTTAGTTATGAACAATCTGAAGTTCATAATTTTAGATTAATTGGCTGCGAAAATCTGGGATTTTGGACTGATTTCTGTGACTGGTCCATAAGTGGTCACTCTATTTGGAAGGTAATGCCTTCCTGATATCTTACTGAGTACAATACACTCAGACACTCAGGGGTAATGCTCTGCACACTAAATACTGATCCACAGACTGAAACCGTGGTGTGGTGACATGCTTTGAGTGTTAATATTTTCAACATAAGCCATGCCCGTGTGTGACGCGGTAATCATCTCTACGATTAGTTGAATGTTGCACACAGTTGCAGCCATTGCTATGATAATTTATATGCTTGTTGGTGATCATCAGCATGCTTCTGTTGTCTGAAAGCTGCTGAAGCTTTCCTAGAGACAAAAATCCAGATTACAAAATGTGAAAAGAGCAGATTTTGTCCGATATTGGCAAAGAGCCAGATTAAAAAATCCAGATAAACTGAAGATTTTTATAAAGAAAAACATTAGAAACCATTCGTACCACTGGTTTATCTGGTTTTGGCAAAGATCTGGATTAACCGAGGTTTACTGTACTTCTGCTTGCATTAAAAACTTTTAAAAACACAATCTTCCCAACTTACATGATGAACAATACACCAAAAACAAAATATGCTTCAAACACTATTATTGGAACACACTTTACCTTGTGTTACAATTACCTGGCCAGTCTGTCGATATTTTAGCTTGGTATGGCTGGGAAGATCTCTGCTGCTGTACTGCTTTGATAACTTTCCTAAATCACTTTCACCTCTAGCTGTGCCTCCCTTGGCTGGTGCAAAGGTAGCTCTATGAGCTGTTGACATGCTTTGTAAGTAACAACTAGGATAACACTAAAGTTACAGAAAGTCTATAAACTCACTGAATTTTAGAAAAAATATAAAAGTAAATATTGTCTGCTGGAGATTTTACAGTGACTACGGGTATGCCTGTCCTGATAAAAGGGTCAGTTTGTCATTCAAACAGCGTGGGTCTCGTGGTGTAGCGGTTGTTAGGCATTAAGGCTGGTTTTAGGTTCAACTCATACCTTGCCGACTTTACTTTTTGTGTTTACTTTTTTTCAGGCTTACGTGTTACTTTTACAGGTTCGTGTTAGGTTAGTGTTAGCTTAGGGTTACGTTAGGGATAGGTTAGTGTTAGGTTAACCTTAGCTTAGGGTTAGCTTAGCATTAGGTTCGTTACGGTTAGGTTTAGGATAGGGTTAGGTTAAGGCTACGGTTAAGGTTAGGTTTAGGGTTTACATTTTATGTTTACTATTACTTTGTTCCTACCAAGCCTACTGCACTCTCGCCGTGCATTACTGTCACGTCACAGGTGGCATATGAATAACTTTTCAAATTCCAAGATCCACAGGGCAGGCGTACCTATAGCTATACCCACTGCCTTACATCAAAACATAAAAACAAGTAGAATTCAAGTTTGCTTGACTGGCACTTATCAGTCACAACAACAGCTTCTAATATACTGATTTCTTAGTGTAAGAATAACTGGACATGTGGTTGCATTGTGGATAACAACAGTTTCTATCACACAGTATGTATCTGTATGGGGATTTGCCTTGTATTTTATAAAATGCAAAAAACAAATGAAATCTTTCAAATCTGTTGCTTTTCCGTCAGTCATATGCTTCATCTTCAAACAGATATAAGTAATACATATCATATTAATGCAGAATGTAACACACAAAGCAATTCGGAGAACTTTTCACTGAGCGGGTGGTGACTAATATTCACAATTGTTCTGCTCACTTCCCAGTCTGGATTTAGTGGCAAGCGCACGCACGATTTTTTTGACAGGTGTAGTTTCACGCGGCAAGAAATAAATCAATTTACTTGTTACCCGCAAAAACAATCACGTTCCATTCATTTTTTCACAGCGAAAGCCAAATTTCGTTTAAACGTTTTTCAGTAAGGTCTTCAATTGCAAACCATTAGTTTTGACAGGTATCCCAAACAAAATTACGAACTTAGCATTGTTGATAGAGCCAGATTTCCTCGACATAATTTTAATTCTTTCAATAAGTTGTTAAGTTGACAACTTCCCACCTGAGTGTTGTAAAATCCCTCATCAAAATACTTTTATTTAATTTTAATCAAATAAAAAAATATGTTTTCACAAATATATTTCTCACATTTAGAGTTTCATTAGATTACTTTTTCGAAGTCTAGCAGATTTTAAAATTTACAAAATGAACATGTCTTGTACAAATCAGTGGTGTACAGGATCCGGTTTTTGGAGTCCAATCCGGCCGGATATTTGAATTTTTTGGATTTGGATTGGATTCGATATTGTTTTCCTTTCAACCGGATTCAGATCCGGATTATCCAAATGAAAAAATTCTGGCCATGCAAAAATCTTGGTACTGAATAAGAGTTGTATGAGGAAAAATTACGATCTTTCGAAACCATGTAGCTTGCTAAAAATCTACTTGTCTGATTCCTCTCGATAGACTGCAATGTTCCCAACCGCTCGTGATCCCAGACTGAGAACATCTCAAGCAAGATGTAGTTTGGAACTGTGTGAAGATGAGCATAATTGATTCTATAGTTTTATTATGACGCAGCCCGTCGTATTTCAGATGAGACAGGTTTATTTTTGATATATGTTCATTAGTATATCATACTGTAGTAAAATGTTGGTGTTTATCAAAGCATTTACAAAGATTTTTTCCGCATTGAGCTAAGTACACCAGTTTCTACCTCATCGGCGTAGCGCACTTGTCTAACTCAAAAAAGTGGCCTTACCTCACAGCTAAGTAAGAGTAATAAACATGGTGAAAACATATTGACAATTTGACCATGTTGTTGTAGGTTGAAATACACCTGAACGGAGAACGAAAACTTATGAGTGTTGGATTTAACAAAAAATGTCAAGGTTGTTGTTTATTTTCTAGGACTGGAGGAGTGCTGGAAGTTCAGTTTGGAAAGAGTAAGAGTTTTAAATAGAATAGGGATTGAGGTGAACATTCATTCACATTGCACTGCTTTCAGAAATGATAACATTGGACATAAAATTATCGTGGTGGTTCTGTAATGGTTAAATTTATGTACAAAAGCTGTTGGCATTGCGTGGAGTCCAGCAGGTGCATAAATGCAAGCTAGTTGGAGACTATCATTTGATTTAAACAACTACATTACAGCGCATAAGATAATTGTTCACAGCTATAACTTGCACCACCATATAGAAAAAGAATTGTGTGCTTCTCGTCAAGATCTCTTATAAACTGATTCTGATAGGCAGTTGTAGCCATGGCATTAAAGACAAAGTATGTTGGCAGTGTCTATTTTGCCTCATGAGGCAACAACACTGCTGGAGCTCTTTTATCTTTAGAAAAACATAATTGTTTGAAAAAGTCTTGACAAGTTCAAAACGCATAGCTTTCTCTAGTGATAACGACATCTGCAACGGCTTAGTCCAATGGACAAGTGTTGTCATGGTTTCAGTGCTGCTTCTGACAAGCTATATTAGTGGATTCTTATTTGTTTGGGTGAACTGAAGACTAACCTAAATCCTAAACCCTAACCCATATCTTCTTGTGCATATCACACTTGTCAGATGACCACTTCAACCAATTCTGTCTGGCTAAAGGCAAAATAGCCAGAAACTTTTGCCCCATGCGGCAAAATAGACACTACCAAATATTTTGGCTTATGTGCAACTGAATGGGTGGTTTCGGATTTGGATTGGATATCGGAGCCGAAAATTTTAAATTTTCAGATACAGATTGGATATGGAGTTTATAAAACAATTTCAGGTCGAATCCAATTGCAAAATTTCCATATCCGTACACCACTGGTACAAATGCAAAAACAAGGGCCGATGCAAACAATTCTGCCCCAGTCATTGCTAAGGTTAGGGTCGATCTGCAATATTTATGACATGGGCTAAAATTTGGAAGTGTGGACGTAGAACAACCATTACATTTTGCCTGTTTGTGATTGTTTTCAATTTTTGTACTTGGACCATTATGAAAAAAATCACGAGAACACTAAATTTTACTCCCGTTCCTTCATTTTGGGATGGACACGACATTAAAACTAAACACATAGATTTGTCCTAATGATAGCGATGCATCAGATGATTTGTCTGACAAATGCCACAGCATAATTTCGGTGCTATTCAAGTGATAAAATCTGAAAGTTTAAGAAGACATCTGAATCAGAGATGAGCATTAGACTGGACTTGGATTGGACTGGATCCAGACTATGACGAATTTTGTTGATTTTGGATTGGATCCGGACTGTAAAATGATTTAGAAATTAAGGATTTAGACTGAGTTAATGAAAAAGCATTGTGTAATTTTTGTCATTTAAAAGCTGTTTTTTGTTAATTTGTTTGGAATTAGTTTGACTTGGATTTTAAATTTCTTAAACATTTTGGACTATGATTGGACTTGGACTGATTTTTAAAAGTTCAGGACTGGATCTGGATCGCAAAATATGACAGTCCGCTCATCTCTGATTTGAATGTGTCTTTTTTGTATTATATCGTTATTTTTGGTAATACATCTACAGTATTACTGGGCTAGGATTTTATCATTTTGATAAAAATTCCTACAAAATTTTTATTCGGTTCAAATACAATTACCTACGTGGGAAATCAAAAAACCTAAGTTGTTTTAGAAATTTCAGAAATCGATTGGAGTTATTGTTGTAAATTTAGCCTAAAAAGATGTTTCATTTTTTGATTGCTTGTGGACTACACGTCAAGTCAAAACTATTTTCTGCCTATTGATATTGAGCCTATTGATACTGAGGCTGTATTTCGCTGAAAACATGATAAGAGCACTCGCGACTCAAAAACTTGTTAACAATGCCATTCATCCACACTCTCCAGCCAAGTATGGAAGAGAAGTCAACACGTTTTTTACCTATACTTATTCAAATTATTCCGCCAGTGCGAGTCAAAACTTGCACTTAAAATAGTTTGCTTTCTGGGAAATTAATAACAATAAATCATTTAATAACAGTCAGAAAACACATAACGTAACGGTTCGATGTAGAGTCGGAATTAAAACGACGACGAACAAAAGCGTTGGGCGTTCGAATGCGCCACAGGAAACAGCAACCAACTGCGGTTATGTAAGTTTGCAGGCTATTATGTCGGTAGTCGAACTGCTCACAAACAAGTACATCGCTTTGAATCACGAATGGAATATTACTGGGAATTATGCACTAAGAATGCACAAAATATTAAAGCACTAATGTGTCCACTATACGCCGAAGGGGGACCGTGCTACGTTACTAACCTACCCATACTTAAACTTTCTGTCAAAGCTGCATGTGTAATGTTGGTGCGGGGCGCGCAGTGTTTTGTGACCTTGGAGTCCGTTGCCAACAAAAAAAACAACGGAACTGCACGGTTTTATACATGTTTTCTGTTTCAAGCGTTTCGTACTTGGCATGTTAAGTTTCAGCAGTTGCTGCAAAACTGTTCGATAGTTGCTGCTGTTTCAATAGTTAGCCTACTTGCACTTGTCTTCTGAAGGTTAAATTTTGTTCTTAATTGTAAACATTCCTTCTCGAAGAGATCTGATGAGACAATCTCTTTCCTTACTTTGTTTATTGCCTTCAGGATTTAAATGATTACCCCAGTGACCATGGCAACCGAAGAAAGGAGTTTTCCAAGCCGAAACCAATTAAAATTAATTTGAGATCTTTAATCCAACAAGGGCGTCTAAATAATTTGTAGAATATGTCCATTGAAACCGAAATTATCAGACTGAAGTTTGAACAAAATTCTGAAGGAATTTGTGAATACTAAAGGCGAGGCCACACGTAGGCCCACCCGAAGTAAACCGCAGCCATCAGTACAAGTTAGTTTGTTTTATTGTCTGACAGCTTTTCGTCCTGAGCGAACTGCTGCCTTCAGAGCTCTTCTGACAGCTACTGATCACAACGGCTACAACGCAAAAAGCAATCCGAAGTCCGAAATCCAAAGTAGCGCATCAGTTAACGTTAATTTCAAAAAGTGTAGGCATGTTTTTAATCATTTTTTGTTGTGGGTTATCTCAAACTATGTCACTAAAAATGAGAAAAGCTCATCCACAACAGAATATGTTGTTAGACATGTGCTTGTGAACGACCTTTGTTGATAAATTTTGGATAGTTTGTCATAATTTAACAATCTGCAAATCATTTTGTTTTAGGAAGTTTTAGCCACTCCACATTAGTAGACCCATTTACATTTTATTGCAGAAAAACTTGTTTTATGAAAACAAATTTAATGTATTAATTTTGCTTGATGTAATATCATGTGAAGTGGTTTATGATCAAATAACAAAATATCATTTGAAAGCATGTGAGGTCCCTTGTATTATATCTGTCAATGAGTCTTTTGTTGCTTGAATATGCTTCATTGTTATATGTGAGGCAATGCTATTTTATTACGACCGATCAACAAAAATTTATAATAAACTTTATTGATGCTTATGTAAGAATTCACTGCAGTTTCTTTTATAAATGATAGCCATGTAAAAATTTAGCTTTGCTGGATTTTAACTTGTTACTTGTGTGTAACACCACTGGTAAGATTTATCTATTCATTTTGCAGTGTGGTTTTGAATGCATAAATCAGTGATGGACTAGGCTACCTCAACCAACCATTTTTAAAAGTTTCCTTTAACAAAATTGTATTTACAACTTACAGTGTGTAGAAAGATGACAAAGAGAGATAAAATTACAACTTTTTCAATCAATCAGTTAGTTATACTGTTCAATGAATACTGGAAGGAGTTGAAGCTGTGAACAACTTTTTTAAGCATTATTCTTGTTGCAAGTTCAAGCTGCTTTCCACAGCAGGTTGTTCGTTCTTCAGCAAGATCACAAGAAACACTAAAATGGCGTGCTTTTGAGATCAACTTGTAATGATACAAAATTTAAATGGCAATGTATGAGGAAAGAACATCAATGATTCCAGCAAGCAGTCTGGTTGTGACGTCAACACGCGACATGGTTGCTACGGTGGCGTTCGTATTTCGCATCGTTGCATCCAGTGCGCACGGGGGAAAACCCTTTTGTTCTGACAGCAGCGGATGCGTGTGGTTTGAAGCCTCTGATACTGACGGTTCAGTACTGAAACGGAACGTGTACGTGTGTCCCCGCCTTAAAAGCACTAGAAATAAGTTTTTCTTAGCAAAGGCATTTTTGCATTGTAGTCAACAACAGCGTAAAGTGCGCTGATTTGATTTGTGTGTTCTCCCGTGTTATTGTTTACTTGTATTTGACCGGTATGTTCCATTCAGCTTCCTCATGATTGTGCAGCAGAGGTGAACGGAGTCTCATTTATTTGACTCTGCATCCACTTCGACTCCGTAAAGTGTTGTTCCATATCCGCTCCTCCTCTGCAAATCATGGAAAAATTCAAATCCGACCCCGCCTTGACTCTGCAAATTATTCTAAATACTACAGTAACTTGTAGCCTTACGCATGTTGTTTGACAGTTCTGCTCAAGCAGGCTTCAGATAGAATTTTACCTTGCACAAGGCTCTCACAAAGACAAATCCAATAATTCCAAGAACAGTACCAAAAATGCCCATTTTACAAAAGAAATCCCTACATCTGGTTACAGACTATAATGCAAGGTTAAATATTGTGAGTGATGTGATGGTCACGGTGCAGCACAAAAAATCGGAGTGCCATGATAAGTGTTGAAAATAGAACCAAACATGAATTGCAAAATAAACTGAAATCATTAATTTTACACATTTGTAAACTTCACAAAAAGGGTCAAAAGTTTTAAACTAGGAACAAAATCCCTAAAAGTGAGAACACTGACCGTGCATCACTGGATATGCTCCAATTACAAACAACAAAACGTCAGAGGTGGCCAGAGTAACTTTGTCCGAATGGTGTACAGGATCCGGATTTTGGACTCCAATCCGGCCGGTGTCAAGCGAAATTTCTGACTTGCAAAATTTCTGATTCACACCACATGCGCATGCACAAAGTGATATTCTGCATATGAAATGCACTGAGAAAACTGATAATTTGGGCTCAGGGTTTAGTGTTTAGTAAGTGTGTCGGGTAAGGGTTTGTGTTAGGGTTAGAGAAATAAACATAATTTAGATCTAAGAATAAGTTCAATATTTTTCAGTGATTATAGCCATTCTCGTACTGTAGCTTGTTGTGGGTATCTGACATCAGGGCTGCGGTGCCAGGAGCCTTGGAGCTGTCTTTTTCGGTGTATCCGGAGCCGGAACCGGAGCTGCTTTTAAAATTTAGCTGGAGCCGGAGCTGGTGGTTACTTTAGCAGCTCCTGCTCCAGACCTTTTCTGCACACTGACAGTTGCCATGGTTCGCTCATGCTGCGTGACTAATAAACTTGATCGAAATAGGTCGCCGCAGCAAAATCCAAGGGTCAGTTCTACCAGAGATGCGTTTTTGTTTCAAGTTGGGACTTGTTCACATCAGACTGTGGAATTACTGCCGAGTGTGGTGTGGACCAGTCAGTTAACACCAGCTCAGCGCATGTTTGTGCATTTTGCGAGATTAAGTCCTTGTGCAAAAACGCAAAGTGTGCCACATACACACTTTTTGTGGCACAAACAGTCACCATCAATGTTGCCACTACTGGGGATTTTTCACTAGATCTGGGGTTTTCCTGTTTCATCTGGGGTTCTTTTTTAAGCATTATCCTTGTTGCAAGTTCAAGCTGCTTTCCACAGCAGGTTGTTCGTTCTTCAGCAAGATCACAAGAAACACTAAAATGGCGTGCTTTTGAGATCAACTTGTAATAA
>JGI24021J15306_10004311_pt1 | contig 16474 bp, 8 predicted proteins | sample Ectturendosymbi1_FD_15306 | JGI IMG/M metagenome (IMG submission 15306) | reverse complement strand
TGAATGGTCTTCCATAAACTGATTAATGTGTGGTTGTAATTTGAAATAAATAGCTTTTTAATCAAAGTCACAATTGAAATTTTCATGGGTACACATCTTTTTGGGTCACCCTGTACTCGGTGTGCTGGACATCACATGGACAATTCGTTTATTGTTTGGCCAACATATTGTTGATTGCAGGTCAAACAAGTCGCCACCTAAATACAATAATTTGCACATGTCAGGTTTTGATTGAGCGGAAGTTTTATTTTTGCCTGGATGTTTGACATGGGCAAACAATGCACATATCACACGTGCCTCTCTTTGCAATGTTTACCATCTAACCACAGTGCAAAAGCTTCTATAGTAGCTTTTTAGCGCCATTTCGCGAACTACTGAAGCGACATTAGACATATTATAAGAATGATTTTTTGACAACGCATCGTTTGCGTATGTGCGACGTTTGGCAAAAGAAAACCCGATTTTTTAGGCTACTACTTTCAATAATTGCAGTGGTTTTGTCAAAAGGATGCGCAGCGAAAACCGCGCTCGTTGGAAACGTGTTTCTCCACAAAAAATGTCAGTCGTATCGTCAGGTTTGCAAAAACATAAAAGACATTTTCCACGTTTTTAGGTCTCAAAATGGTGCAAACGTCCAAAACCGGGGGTGTTCTTATCGTTCTTCATCTTTGAAACTCCAATCCTCCCGGTCCAGAAACATAAATGCCTGAAAATTGCAGAAAAGCGTGCTACAGATATATTACAACATCATTCCAAATTCGAAGTAAAAAATTATGAGGAAAAAAGTTACAACAGTTTTTATCACGGGAAAAATGGGGACTATTCTTAGAAAAAGCAAAGAATTGCAATAAAAATAAAAAAGACATACAAACAAAGTCAACATTATTCTCTAACATTTGAAATATCAAAATAACCATTCTTTTCTGAACTAATTTTTCCTGTGCTGTTCCATGATGCACTCCTAACTCGAAAATGGCGAATGTGACGGCTGTACAACAAAAAAATTGTTTTCAAGCTTTTGTGAAATGCACTCTTTATGAAAAAAATGCACCCCCCTTGTAACAGCGATGAGTGAATTTTTTCGAGTTTTTTGGTCAGTTGTATTACTTGCAAGTATTCCAAGCCAAAAATGGTTTGGGAAATCTAGCAAGTAAGCGAGATACCAAATCTTAGAATATGGCAAAAAATCACTTAAAAAAAAAACAAAAAATTCTTTTTGCTCAAATATTTCAAATGTAATCGTACCTGTTATTTTTCTTTATCAGAAAAATCCTAAAAATACGAATCTTGAGATGTCTTCATTAACTCTCTAGCGCAACCATCCGGCGAGCTATGGTCCAAATTGCCTTACATGGTATGGCAGCGGCCTTCAAGCTCCTTTCAAAGAAATTTAAAAACACTTTCTAGAGCAATGGTTCTCAACCTTTTCGCTGAAGAGAGCCAACTCCAGACCTACGATTTTGTCAAAGAGCCGCACTAAAAAAAATTTCACATAAGTGACTTCACACATTTTGTTTTATTGCAGAACGAAGTCTGTTACACAAAACATTGGAGGTCTTATTAAACACTGCTCAGAGCCGCATGAAGGATGCTTGAGGGCCGCATGCGGCTCGCAGGATGCTTGAGGGCCGTATGCGGCTGTTCTAGAGTACATCTGTAAAATGTACGTCCGCACGACCTACCAAGATCGCTTTCTTCNACTTGCGAATGTTGAACCAACTTTGTGTTGCGTCACCGCCGCGGCGCTCGCAGCTGTGGTTTTGCTGTTCTGTAATTGGTGTCCGGTAAATTTTTCAGTTTTAGTAAAAATAATTATTTAAGAACAATCTAATTCCAGTTTTGACTTTCCGCAGTTAGTGCTTCAAATGTTATTTTAGGCACAGATTTGTGTGCTTTTTCTGCCCTTACTTCAGTTCTTCAGCATTTCGCCTGTAAAAATTGCTTGTAACTGAGGACGCGTAGGGTGTTACGTGAAACCGATTTCTTAGAAAATTTCCTGAAATGGAGAGACCCAGAAGTCATCAGGTCAGCTGACCATCAGTTATTAGTCATTATGTTTGTTCAGCTGCCACAGCAGCTCGGGACAAAAACAGTAAAAACTTTGAAAAAATAGCAACAACACAAGAAACCAAGTATTATGAATGATTAAAAATAGGTCAATACGCCAGGCAAAAATTAGGCAGCAACAATGAGGACAACATTAGCATAGAGGATTTAACACGCACAGAAACCAAAATATACAAAACATGTGCCAAGTTAATGCGGACCAAATTTGTTTATTAAGACCAAGAAGGTGTTTTTTGACTTCTTTTCGAAAACTAGTAGGACCCGGAGCTTGAAATCCAGTTTGACAGTTTAAGGGACTACCATGCTTCTCCTTGATACTGAATTGAGATTTTTTCGGTATTTGTATTGTATTTACTGATGGTTTAACAAGACTGTGATTGGAGCGGTTGTGGCGACATAACTGCGTGATTTTCTAAACTATTTATATATGTTGTCAAAAATTTTGGGCAAGGTTTCGTGATAGGGGGAGCGATTGTGATCAAGGTTAATTTGGCATGGCAATAGATTTGAAGCAATCTTTAACAACCTGATGCTGGAGTCCGTTGAGAAATGTGGGCCATCAACCGAATGTTTTTATTGTGCAAAGTTGCGATCTGTTTTCGTGACGATTTAGCTGATAGGCAAAATCTGGAAGTTGAATGTCCAGTTGAAAAGGAAGGAATCAAACACATTTAAATACAAGAGAAAAAAATGCATTTCTTATCCACGCAACGCTACAAACGATATTGACTCAAATAAAGTAAATGTTCATTCTAATAATGATTGAAGTTGGTATATTATGATCTGCAGGAATGAACCGCCTCTGTGTTCGGCATGCCCAATCAGTCATTTTTCTGGTGTTCGCACTGAAAAACATTCTTTGTTTTGCAAATATATAAACTGTGCTGTTTGATGCATGTGTGGATGCTGCTGCTTGAAAATATTTTTGCTGATATTTCGTTGTAAATTCCGATGAAGTTGTGTTTGTCTAATTGTTGCGGCAAATTGACCGTATCGTGTTTTTATTCATTAAGTTTACTTTGCTTAATACTATAAGGTAAAAATCGTGCAACTGTTGCATTTTCCATGCCCTGCTTCTGTTTTTAATCGATAGTGCCGGTTAATTGCATGGTAATGTAAGTTCAGTAATGTGCTCGGACGTACATTGAAGGGGGGTGAGCTTCAACGAGTTGCCTTCGGTACGTGACTATGCTAGGTTGTTGAGACTGGTTGACTTTTTTGCGCAGACTTCTAGTGTGGTGATCGCCTTCATCGTGAACATAGGGTCTTTTTGAGTGTTATGTTACTGTAAGGGATACTTGCAATGCTCAATTCAACGAATGCTGTCATTTCTGTAATGATTTTTGTCTCTGTTTTCCAATAATTTAGGCATGCAAGTTGCTTGTCATAAGATCGATTTGAAAAGGTAACCGTGATCACGAGTAAATGCCGATCAAAGAGAACGTCTCCCGTGAACAAGAAACTTTTAGAACTATGTGGTACTCTATGTTTCCTTGCTTTTTCTGCGCTCATACCAAATCTTTTGAAGTTGAAATGTACAGTTATCAGAACATTGGCGAAGTATCACGCACAATTTGCATGAAGGAATATTACTTTACTGATCATTTATCCGACTCAGCTGAGACTATATTACTGCATGTGTGAAGTGCTAACCAACGACAGTAATATTGTGTTTTATACTATTTCAGTTGAAATGTGCTGTTGCGTTCGTGGTTTCTGCATTTTAAGCACGTGAATCGCGCAAATATGGATTGGCTCTACAAAACTTCAATGATTGTGCATCAAAAACAAAATTTTTACTCTATGCAGTTATAAAGTCAGCTGCCTCGTCACTGGCAAGCTAAGGTAGTTGAGTTTTATTGCATTATTTTTCTGGTTGCTATTATAGGAGAGTCATCTTTTTGTGACTTTTCGTCTTGTTACTGCTAAGTTGTACTTCGTGCATGGGTATTGGTTGTTTTCGTAGCCTATTTCGTTGTAAAAATGTGTTGCCTTTTAGTGTGTGGTTAGCTCAAAACCTGTTGAACGTCTTTTCGCAAAGAATGTGTCATTAATGTTTCATCTTTGTTGTCTCCAAATTTCCCGAAATGTAAGAAGTAGCAATATTGCACGCACAGAAACGTGAAATCATTTGCAGATGCCCTGACATAGCCCATGAGGTGAATTTCGTTTTTACTTGAAGTTTAGCATAAACGTATTATTGCAAGTCACAGTGGCAAGGCTTCCTATTTTGGTGGTACTGATACGAAAACACTGCTAAAAAAGAACGGATGCACTACCTATTACTTGAAAAAAAAACAACCGTTCTGTGCATTTGTATCGGCACAAAAGCTACCTGTAAACCGATTCCCTGTGAGGAAATGACAACAATATTTCATTTACGTCATGTCTGATCTCTCCTGAAATATACTGCGGTTGTTCTGCAGTCAGCGACTGATTTATCAGAAGATTCTCTCTCATACTCGTCACATGAACACCGTTTTAAGTGAGCCAGAGCAATCTCTGTTCAAGATGCTGAGAAGTAAGTGTTCAGGTAATACAAGATTGTTCATGCCAGGCAATAACATGAGTATTGTATAACGTATTTGCAATTAGAGCAATGCCAGCACTGTTTAACCTGTGTAAAAGTAAATGACGGTGCGAGTGATGTTTTATTAAATTCATCAAATTACTGTTCTAAAGAAAAGGCAGAATAACTTAACGGTCCATTCTGAAAAACCAAGGCTAAGGAAAATTTGAAGCGCATGGCGAGCATAAAGGGCAAATCGTACTTGATTTATTTTCTAATAGATTTTTAAAAAAGTGTACTTCACAACAGAGCAAACTTGAATTTTTGTCAAGGTCGGATAAGAAACAACAACTCCAAAACTAGCGATATGGATTATGATAAATTGTAAAGACTCGAAAATAAAAAGTATTTCAATCTATCCAACAATGGTAAGAGTTAACTTCCAAAGGATCCAATATAATTTTGCTCTTAATTATGAAAATGAGCTTCAATAAAGAATTAATTAATGTAATGAATTATGTCAGGTTTAAACAAATGAAAGCAAAAGTTTCCCAAAAGCAATTTCTCGTTAAATAAATGATTTGAAAATCAATTGCACCAATTTTTTGAAATTGTATTTGGGAGCTTTCATGAACTATAACAAGTTATGTTTTTACTTGCCTGTAGAGCACACGATGTTAGACTTAAATAAATGTTCTTGCAGGCGAAATTTGGGAAATAATAAAATAACCTAAACTTATTAATATTTTTCATACCAGTGAGTCAACAGATGTCTAAAATTTATTTGTTTATCACAAAATTATAATTTTGTTTATTGTTGAAGCATCAGATGAACAGTTGCGGCGAAATGGTTGTTTCAAAATTCATTGCAATTTTTTCTTTACGAAAATACAAAAGAATACAGATTCCTACTGGTCAGTGCCGGATTAAAAATAGTAGCAAATGTAGCAATTGACTGCGCTTTTGGAGGCCCCGCGCTGTTCTGGTACTAAAATCTTATTTATTACATTATATATTAGATTTTTTTAGTCAAAGAAGTCAGTATTTTGCTAAATTTGCCATACGTCGTAAGCGAAGGTTTTCGGTGGAACACTGGCTGTGTCCAGAAACTCTTGTTTGAATCTCTTTGTACAGTTACGTAACAAAAGGCATGAGATTGCAGTCAGCAGTGTTGTTATTTTAACTGGTTTGCTGCTACATCTTGCAGGATTTTCCCACTGTTAGCTGCAAAATTTTCAAACTAGCAGTTAGCTGATTTTTTAGCAGGACTTTACCAATGGTTTGGCAGATAACAAATGCCTAACACATAACCTGTTTCAACAGTTTTTCAAGATGAAAACGTTTACACCTTCATCAAAAAATATACTTCTTTTCTTTATGACGTCTTTAATTGGAATTTTTTTTATGATGCAAAGAAGCTGCTTCGAGCAAATAATTGTATCATAATAACAAGTAGGGGAAGGTGGGGTACAGTCGACGCTTTTTTGCATTTTCAACCACTGCTACTTTAATTCAAGTCCAAACAAGTTCAAATGTTGTCACACAATAAAACAATTTTATATACACAATATCATACCAAATATTGAAACAACTCCCTTCAGAAAAAATTTTGCAACCAATTTAAAAAGGNTGCTTTTTCAGTCGAGTGTGCCCCAGGCATGGGGCACACTCGACATGANCATGGGGTACACTCGACCGGTCAATAAAAGTCGGGTTGCATGCATTGCATAACGTTCACGTGATATCCCATGTAAAATAGGCACCTGCTGACTGCTTCTCCACTGTTTTCACATTGTANTTACCCACTATTATTGTATGGCAAAACAAATTTGCATAATTACCAAACATTAAATGAAACCAATGCAGTATGCTGAAATTCATGCTTTGCCATACAAATATAATGTGCCTCTGAGCACATTATTAACCTAAAAATGCTCATAGATTAAAATTATTCATTACTGCATTTCAGTACAACCCCTCAAGCTTTACCTTGTTTAGATTGACCTAGTGGCAATGTGTTGAGTGTGCCCCATTTGTTTTGTCAGATGTGCCCCATGCATATCTAAAAAATAAAATGAAAAAGTACCAACTCAGCTAAAAAAGAATTTAAAATCTGGCATTATCAAAAAATGTTGCATTGCCCTGACTACAACCTCACAAAAACTCAGAACAAAAGATGTTGATTGACGTGTGCAAAACCCAGATCCAAATGCGATTTTGTAAATTATTTTTGGGTAGCAAAAACACAACTTGCCTTGTAACTCGTAACAACGGCGGCATATCAAGGAAAAATTCACTTTAGTACCACGGCTGGTATGAGACTAAATCACCATGGAAGTTTTAAAGTTCAACGTTTTCAACTTTTTGAACAAATCAAAAAAGACGACTGTGCCCCTAGGTCTACTATGCCCCACCTTCCCCTAATTAGATAGCTTGGTGAAGCCTAAATGATTTGCTTGTGTGCTTAGTGAGCGCGTTAGGTTAAAAGAAAACATTGAGAGAATATGTTTTTATCCCACGGCACGATATTTCCAAGTGATTCAGTTACGCTAGTAAGTAGTAATGTATGGAAAAAAACTTCCTGGTAAAGCAAAGCTGCCAAAAGTTTCGACATATATGGTTGCAAGATTCAGAACTTAAAATTTGCTCAGTACCTACTGCCTTGAAAAAAAGCCTTTTGCAAAGTTTGCAGTAATGCAATCATAGCGAAACATTGTGAGCTTGAAAGGCATAACTGGTAGCAAAGGCACTCAGATAAAACTAAAGAACGTTTGGCATGCCGCCTGATGTAACACAAAGTTTTTAAGTTACAAAGACCAGACTTAAAAAGTTGCAGGTCTGAAGCTATGCTCAGATTGTTTATCGCTGAGCATTGTTCTACTGTATAAAAAAATGCAACCATTTGAAACAGATCATCATAAACCGTGTGTCATACAAAAACGAGGTAAGCTGCTGTTACGTTGCTCAAATTGTCGACAGAAAGAAAATTGTGTTCTGAAACGTGTGGTGGCCAAGACCGATATTTTCAGCCCATGCTCATTGAGAGCGAGTGCAAGACAAAAAATGAAGATATTGTATAATTTCATAGAAATCTTTTAATCATATTAGATATAACAGAATTTTTAACAGAATTTAANTGCTTTCAGCAGATTTTAGCTGAAATTTTGTGACAAGACTTTNAGCAGAATCTAGCGTTTTTTGTGACACCCTTTAGCAGATTTAGGTCACAACCATCTGGCAACACTGGCGGTCAGCACGATACACTCAAGACTGTCATGTCACGATGCGAACTGGAGAGAGCATGCAGAGAGTAAAGCTACTAACACGGATGCCTTGCCCATACTTTGTGATTTAGCAGGTGTTGATGTGCTTTTTTAACTTAGGGCCCCGTGCTCTTGAAATGCTACAGGCCCCGCGCTACCTTAATCCGGCACTGCTACTGGTTATATTCTATTTTGTTGTTGTGAGTAAATGTTTCTTACTAGATAAGTTAATCATGTGAAAACAACTCATTTGTTTTTTGTTTTCAGTCACACACATTAACTTTTGATTTTCTCAAGCAACTTTTATAATCTTATGTGCACCTTACATCCATTTTATAGTGTTATTTCACCAGCATGATGTTAACCAACTTTAAGCGGGATCAGCTCAGTTAGTCGGTGAAAGGGCATTTCTTGATTTTACATAAGCGAAAATTTGCATCTACATGCAGTGCGTGCCAATGTACAGTTCTGCAAAATGTCAAAGCACAAATGTTCAGAAGTCTTGTATGGTTGATTTGTGTGATAAACGTGTTACTCTGGAAGAAAAATCGATTTTTTGTAATGCTCATCTCAGCGCTTATCGTCTTTTGTGATTTATGGTGGGGAGGACGCAATTGTGTCTGAAATTTTTTGGGAGGAATACAGAAAATACGTTGAGCACCATTGGTCTAGATAATTGAAAACACGTGTAGTTAGTAGTTAGGAGCAACCAGCAAGCGATGCAAGTACCATTTGGAAAAATATCTTAACTTTCGCATCATTTTGTTTACTCAGCTTGGAACAAGCACACTAACGTTTTTATACTGTGCTGTTCATCATTCAGAGTTCATCTAAACGTTTTGAAGGGTTTTCTATGGTACCGTGAAATTTTTACCCTGTGAGGGCAGTAAACGCTGTCATTTATATATTTTGAAGCTCTAATGTTGTAAAGCATACATTTATGCCAGAACATATCACATTTTGCATTACCATGTGAACTTTAGTGATATCGCAATCTGGGATTTACTTTCCACATCACTACTCACACAGTTTGAGCCACTCCGTCTACATCGTAATTGTTTAGTTAGCACAACGTTTTCATACCAATAAATTATACTCACATTTTCTTAAAAATGACAACGAGCAACGCTTCAAAATGTCGGTGCCCTTGAAAATGGCAGTTTGATTTAAAAGGTTTGAATTAATAATGTCTTGTTGGTCATCCGTGACTTTCATCGCCATCCTGCAGTGCCGAGGAAGTGAGTAATTACATGGACAGTAAGACGTAATGCAACCTTGGTCAAAAAAGTTTTATCAAAATTTTTGCTACGAGGAAGGAAAAACAAAACAACAGAACCAGTAAAAGAATAACTCTTTTCAGGAAATTGTTTGCACTTTTTTGTTTTCTTTGATTTTGCAGCACCTGGAAAAAATCAAAAATCAACTCAACATGTCTTTTGTGAAGAAGACGAAATGAAAGCAAAACCAAAAAGTGACTTCAGCATTACAACCAAGGAATTTCGGAACTGCAAACAAACAAGCAGCTTGCTGAAAAAAGTTCTAGTGAAAAATGTTGTTTCCGCACACCCTGATCAAGTTAGTTCAATGCTACACCTCCTGCTTACATATTTTAACTAGAATAAAGTTTTTGCTTTCCGCATTTTTAATAGAAGTTTTCGGGATCCGGGGTTTCAACTGCTGACGTTTGGATTCAAGGTCTAACGCATTTTCCAGCACCAAATGCACTCCCTTAGGTCTATATAACTTTTTTCATCTTATTCTTCACGAAATCAAAACAGTTTTTCCTTTAACTAAAAAGTGGAGATTATCCTGAGGATATTATTTTTTATAAACGTTACGACCATCAAACTGTTTCTAAAGACACTATTTCTTTGTATTTACGGTAGCAGTTTTCAAAACATTTTCACCGCTGCTTTCGGAAAAATTTAAATCAGTGATTGCGGAACGAAACAGTCGAAAAATCGATCTTGGATTTCTTATATTTTCTAAAACCCTTTGAAGAGGACAGTATTATAAACAGGGTTGCGGAGTCGGAGCCGGAGTCGGAGTCGGAGTCGTAGGGAGTCGGAGCTTTTTGAGAGGAGTCGGAGTCGGATATTTCGTCTAACTCCGACTCCCGATGTCCAGTGGAATCATTTTTTACATCACACTCCTAAATTGGGAATTCCTGTTGATATGGTGCAATTTCTTTTGAAACTGTTGTTGAAACGGAGATTTCTTACTGTTTACCACGATTTTCATTGATTTTAACAGCCAAATTATATTTCCTTTATGTTAAGGAGTCGGAGTCGGAAATTTGGAAAGTCGGAGTCGGGAGTTGGAGTCGGATATTTTGCCTCCGATTCCGCAACCATGATTATAAAGAATGCTCTAGGCACAACGGTCAGTGTTTGCAACATCATTTGCCTGAAGCAAACCAAGCTTGTTTCCTGTTGCTCAAGTAGAGTAAGTCTGCAAGAAATTTTATTGGTAAATCTTCTAGCGCTACGAAGCAGTTTTTAACAAACCAAGCAAAGAAATATTTTTCATTTTGATCGGTTTTGCAACTGAATGAGGTTAGAATGTTTTGCACAACTCTCGAATTCAGCAGTGCTAGGAAATGTGGGAAGACGTGTATCACGCTTACGACCTGTGCTTTTGCCTTTCCATTTATTTTGTGTGGTAATGATTTAAACAGCGCATTTATTTTATCAGAGCAGCAGCAGAAACTGTATATGCTCTGCGTCCAAAATCAGAATTACAAACTACTTTCTTTTAGATGACTTTTGATGCACTTCACGTTACAACACCTGGTGACACGTTTGAAGAAGATACCAAACCATCTGCACCAATTAGCATTTTGGAAAGAAACAAAGTCGAAATTGCGACGAGCTTCAAACGTCGAAATTTTTCCAAGACTTCGAAACCTGCTGAAATCAATGAAATACGTTTAAATAAGCCGAGAAATAGTAGTGCAAAGGCAGGATCTGTTCATGATAAGGGTTGGTTTAAGGAAAACGAGTTATTCGACGATGATGAGAAGCAAAGTGGTTTTTTTGATATAATTTATGTCACTTTCGGACTACTACTTTTTATGCTTCTATTCAAACTAAATATGACCAACAGTCGATTTAATGCTAACTGAACTTTACGAACTGCAAACTTAAGTGATTTGAAAAAAGCTTAAGTTGAAGATCGTTAAAATGCTGCAGTATCTTGCTTGCGTTTCAGACGTCTTGTCTGTGTTGCGACATTAATCCTGATATGTTAAAATATGAAGCACTTTTCGTTGTGAAGAATCACTGTTTCTGCAAATGTACTGTATGTTTGGAAGCATACTATGTATAATAGTGCGTGCATGTGTATAAAACCTAACTATGAAAATGTTTGCTGTTGAAGTCTCGCATTGAATTAATGTATTTTTTTGGAAAATCTTCATCTTCACATTAAACGAGTTCGCTTTTTATTATCCTGCTTTGTATTACTATATTTTGGAGATTTCTCTCTTCGTTATATCAACGATTGGTGTTCATTTTTTCTGAAATACAGTAGAATGCTCGTACATCCACGGATAATAAATCTAGCCAGCTTGCTTGTTGTCGGCATTAGTTCTTTTGTAAAGTGTCGGCCTCTCGATCGGAAGGTTGGGTGTTCAACCACTTAGTGAACGTCGGTGCATAATTGCAATTTTTCGTACCAACTATTTCATTTTCTAACTAAAGCTTTCGCGAACAAACTGTTTCAGTTTGATGCTATTCGATCCAAAGTGTGATTTACCAATTCTTATGAAATGGATCGTTTTGAAATTGCAAGTATCACAGAGTGAATTCTGTTGCGTCTCACAAACAATTATCGCACAAGTATTTACCTTGTTTTACTGTAATGCGTGTACCTTCTCGAAATTTCTGTTCCTAATTTTCATTGCTACACTCGTAAGTGCAACGACCACCCTGAAAACTTTATACGAAGCTGCCACGACCTTTGCGCGCCCATTACACGCCCAGCAATTGTTTGCCTCAAAAGCAGATCACATCTTTTGCCCGCTCCAAACGAACCGGACATTGCGTCGATCAAGTGAAGCGTAAAAGAGTCGGCGAAAGGGTCACCGCTAGTAAACTTTACCAGTCAATGTCATTAAACAAGGTTGACACAAATGCACCACTTACACTACGCTGATGCCAAATTTCCAAAAAGTAGAAACAGCAGTGTGCACTTCAACATGTGATAAACGCGAATAAAACACACGTGGAGCCAATGAACATTTTCAGAAATTTTCATTTGTTCCTGTACAGCAGCTATCTCAAAATGTATTTTTTTAATAGTTCTGTGGTTAGTTTTCGGCACTATGAAATCACGAGCGGCGTGAGATAACGAGTGCTAAAACGTCTACAGTAATAGACATACATGCCTTCAACTTAATTTGGCCACCAAAAGCAATTACTATTTCGTGTCATCTGTAAAAATACGTATTATATCGGATGAAAATTGAGAACAACACGTTTTTTTCTTTGAAATGATACATAGGTATCCCCAGAAACGTGATCAAGCCCCAACGCATTCCAACGTTTATAGAGTTCATATATAGCAACATTTAGCTGTTTGTGCGAACGTGATGTCATGTTTATTTCCTTTGTTACTATTTTCGCGAAACTAGCCTGATGCCTCTTCTGCAAAATCCTGATGCCATTGTCGAACAGTAAATGATATGTTGCACTAAACGAACCAAAATGAATTGACGAAAAGCAATTCATTCCTAATTTTTAAGCTATTGCTGAAACCTGCGAATACCTGCTCTTGTAGTCCTTAAAAAATGATGGTATACCTTCCTCCTACGCTCTTATATTTAGCGTAAATGTGGTTGTTTGTAAGACTTTCTGGTCGGGGAGGATCCAGACAGTCAGGTTAGGGTGGGCGATTCAATAATATTTGGTAGTCAAGTCTCGTAACGGTTTCGCTACAGTAAGAGAGATGAAGTATACTTCACAAAACTGCCGTGACAAAACTATGGACGGCAAAATAATCTTATACCGCGAATGCAGTTTTCCGAATTGTACACAATCATGTTGAATAAAATAAAGTTACTTTTTTAGGTTTTAGGGGGGCGATCGCCCCAATTGCCCCCCTGGATCCGCCCCTGCTTGTTGGGGTTTTCTTTTTAGGCACGATACGGGGCTAGAAAGATTAAAATTCACGCTGCGTCTCATTCATTCTGTCCTGTTGGACACTGATAAGATGCTCGGAATACCGTCTGCTACAGTATTTTACTGTAAAACTAGATCAATGTTTGATAAAAATTGATTGATTGATTTGTTGTTTCATATGACTCAGCTAATAAACCCGAAACAATGAAAAAAAACATCATGCAAAAAAGTTATCAATTGTCACTGGAAATTAGAATAAATGAAAACACAATGGGAAAAGCATTGATCAATATTAACAAAGATTGTCATTGTGCCACAAAGGATTGGTGAAGGTCCATAGCGGCGATTTAGTCAACCAACCTACCTATTGACAAGTGGTAGAGGACAACAGTTGGTAAATAAAATAAGAAAAATTAAAAAAAAACAAGCAAACAAACACGGAACATGGTGAGGAAAATTACAAATGATGCAAAAATTACAAATGATGCAAAAATTACAAATGATGCAAAAATTACAAATGATGCAAAAATTACAAATGATGCAAAAATTACAAATGATGCAAGCACGTTTATGTACACAAAGGAGTGAATCTAGTTTAACTGAGGAAATTTGTCTGGTCAAGTATGATAGTAAAAGCATGAAAAAGAAAAAAATAATTGATGAAGTGTAAACAAAAAAACTATGGAGTGTAATTTTGTGCGTAAGAATTGGATGTTCACAGGAAAGAGTATTAAAGAAAAGAAGTAAAAGATACATAGAGGACAACAACATACATTATTCAAATTACTAAAACCAGAAAAATGCATTCTGTTTCTCATAATTATATCTTACCTGAAACAAAACAAACAAGATTGACATGGTAATTATTCAGAAAGTTCAAAGAAATGAATTTTAACATCAATGTGTTAACCCTCATCTGAAAAATTAAGTATTTGCTACAGTTAGAAATTTAAGCCACGATGTCTTTCAAGCAAGTTTTTGTATTTGAAAAGTTCAAGTCGGGTTAATTTGTTCGCAAATCAAGTGACCACATGATCCTGAAATACTTGCAGGAAAAGAATAAAACCAAAAACGCGCGAAAATGTCTGGAATGTCACCTTTTCAGTATTTTTTTATTCGAAAAATTTCAATTCGGGATAATTTTCCTAAAGCGAAGTAGTCACGTGATCCAAAAATCTTTACCAGAAAAGAATAAAACAAAAAACGCACTGGTATGCTGCTGGATTTACACTACAATCAAAACAACAACTTATCTTTTTTGCTAAATTCATCCCAGAAACATTTGGCGAGACATGGCAGAGATACGAGCAAGACACAGAGCGAGGATACTCTTTGTATCTAAGAGGCGAGACAAATAATGGCACAAAATCATCAATCGAATAGCTTGGTAATCGTACACATATGTCGTGCAGGTACGCTTGAGACCAACGAGTTTCAGTCTTTCATATATTGCTTCAGATTCCTGTGGCAGCGCGCACCATTACGTGGAAAAATGCAAGCACTATTGCTCTGCGTATTACGGTTAGTGTTCTGTTTCCTCTTCCTGTACGTACTTTGCCAACGCATGGACATGCAGAGCCATGTTTCGCAAGAAACGAATTGGCGTCTCAAACACAGACTTTTGCATCTCAGTCATGACTGCAATTAGCAGTTCTGAAAGCTGCAGTAACCATGAAAAATAACCTGAAAAATAACGGTGGTTATCTGGTGGTTACCTGAAAAATAACCACCGAGATGTTCAGATTCACGGAATATAATCACCTTCTTCTTCATTCTTTCACTAATGTAAATTTGAAAAAGTTTTAGTTTTCTTTTGATGTCATTTATTCACTTATTCACTTTCATGCTTTTCTTTTAGAGGAGATCGCGGGGGCAGCATTCCTGGGAAATCTCGAACAATCTCGCGGTTTTTAGCAATCTCAGGTAGTTCTGCTAACTCCGCAACAAGACGCGAAAGCTAGGCCGGAGATGTAATCACTCCACCTGGTCCTTAGCTTAGACAACCTCTGGCCTGCCTTTGCTTGGGTGCAGCCAGTTGGACTTCCTGGCCAATCTTTCCCTTCGGGAAATTTTGGATACGTGTGCAAAACGTTCTTGTGGCCAGTAGACCTTAACAATTATCCGCTATTAAGGGTTCTGCATCAACATGTTAGTATTTTGTCAGCGTATCGCTATTTTTGTCTCTATCAGTTGTTTTTTCCGCCCAGAATGCATTATTTCCATTACCGTTTTGGCATTAATGTGGAACAATCAACTTCTCCGCCATTTCTTGGCCAAAAGGGGACGTTTGTGATGAGCTCCAGGTCTTTTGGTGCAACCTTTGATTTTTATATGAAATGGCTGGCTGTTTTTTTTTATTTATTATAAATTAAAGGATAGAGAAAACAAATTTTTTTCAAAATAATTTAAAACCACGGTGATTTTAGGGAATCTGTCAGACTGCAGAATTCTATACAACGCCAAGAGGCGGCAGAGACATAATTGTACCTTTTGCCTTTTTGCATGGAAATTCTCATTGCAGAGGTGTTTTCTGTACGTTTCTGTATCACAATCTCCGAGTGTTTTAATAATTTTATGTACTAATTTTATGCCGACCCATAATGTACTTGGAGAAACGTTAGAAATCGGTTCTTTTACGATTTTCCACACTTTCTGAAGGCAATCGAATGGTGCATACGTTTTTTGAAAATATCCGTGTAAGCCAATAAACAGACGTTTTGGGTGTATTAAGACTCAAAGTAACCTAATCTTCACTCCTCCAGATCTTACTGACCAACTATGGGAAATTGTTTTTTGTTGCAGACAAGGCATTAGCATATCGATCTTTGAAGTAGAGACGGAAAATCTTGAATTGATATTGAGGCAAAACTAACCGGAAGCGCACATAACGCTGTCGCTTTTCAGGGTCTAATGAAAATCACCCCCAAAAGCAGCCGTACGGAGATAATTCACATAAAATTGTTTTAAAATGTATGTTCCACTGCGCACAAAGTATTTTGCAGTCGAAACGGGTAAAAGCCGAAGCAGGGAATAAAAAATAGTTTGACAGGACCTTACGAAGCTAACGGGTCCCAGAAAAACGTATTCTAATTTCAGGTCACATGAAACCTGTGGTTCCCTGGCGCATTACGCGCATAAATTTTACCCGGGCAGGGTTTAAATACACCATGCAGATACAACCTATTATGACATCATCATATAATACCATACGTAGCCTTTTTTGACCTCATGATTCATTCCAACGCATGAAAATTGCATCGGATTAATTCCACGTGCTGGAGAAGGAAAGTTCGTGCTGTTGTTGTTTGTTGGATCATAGTAATCCAGAAGAAAAGTTTGAGAAAATTGTTGGTGTGTAAAACAGTCAGTGCACAAAAAACTTTCTTCTGTATGCAGTGATGAAAGTAGAATAATTTTCTTACCGGAACGATCCAGTACTTGTCAATACCCTCCCAAAATTTCAGCCATAAATGTAAATAAGCAATCAAGAGCAGGTCTACTTTTGGCCCACCCTG
>JGI24021J15306_10004309_pt1 | contig 16476 bp, 12 predicted proteins | sample Ectturendosymbi1_FD_15306 | JGI IMG/M metagenome (IMG submission 15306) | reverse complement strand
TTATTGAGGCGTGAGTAATTACTGCGCTCTGACCGAAGTGTTCTTGCTGCCTCGTGTTCAGTTATGTTCTCTGCATCGTTTGAGCTGGCTGCTTCTGCCGCACGACTATCGTCATGACTATTTTCTGGTCTCTAGTATGTTGAAACTCAGTTCTTTAAAGCTTAGTAAATATACTCGCTGGATATTTGCATCTATACGCCGTTTTGTCACACCATGCAGTATATGCTATCACTATGCAGCTTGCAATAAATAAAGCTCCTGTCAGAGATTTCAGCCAAGATCATTCAGTTTGTGGCTAGCCCACAGCATTAATATGGGCCTTCTTGTCTAGGGGTTATTTTAAAATCATGGTGTTGCTTGAATGCTGTTGTGCCTATCACATTAAAGATGTACAGTAAACCTCGGTTCATCCGGATCTTTGTCAAATCCAGATAAAATTGGTGGTACGAATAATTTCATACGTTTTTCTTTATAAAAATCTTCGGTTTATCCGGATTTTTACCAATACAGGACAAAATCTGCTCTTTTCACATGTCATAATTCAGATTTTTCTGGATTTTCATGCTGCTGTGCTCATCAGTGCACTGACTGGTGTCTAGGAAAGATTCGGAACATTAGCGTGCTCACAATCGCCAACGAACATTTAGAATTATGACAACGATGCTATCCTTTTTCTTCTTCTTGTACCTAAATTTCAATTTCATATGCCTGTCCTCTGCTTGTTTTTGTCACATGTATTTTTGTGCTGTTGAAAAAACTTTTAGTCTTTTGGGAAAAACAGTAGAGTTAAATCCAAAGAAATTGGTATATTTCGTGTATTTTCAGCCGTGGTATTCTGGGTGAATGTTGCTTTATTGTATAGATATTTGCCTTAACATTCCATTTGAAGGTAAAGTGGCAGAAGACTCAATTAATGTGGTCTGGTATTGAAGGCTACCTTCATCTCTTTGCTTGTGAGCGCCTTTTGAGTGCCAGTGCCACAGTAGCAGTTGCTTTTTTTGCTACAACTGCCAATCGTTACAGATACCAGTTTGTTTGCACCAAGCAACCAGAATAGACGCGGGCAGCACGTCCAACTTCGCTCGCATAGCAACCGATGCAACCAAGCATAAACTGTGTTGTAAGTGTAAACACTTTCCCACGCTCAGCTTGGCTTGACTCAGCCTTGCTTGGTCCTAGTGTAAACCAGCCTTAGTGGACGATTACTTTCCTGATCAAACATGGAAATTTTTACACTAATCACTGCGCAATTAACAGTGGTTTTACAGGCTGGGTTCCTTCCATTATCATCGTTTGCTATGGCTACATCTTAGGGTAAGCCATGTTTCAGTTTGTTAAATGCAGATACTACAGCGGTAAGCACAGCATATGGTAGTGAAATTTCGATCTGTTTCAGCGTTTTCCTGTTGCCCACACAAGTGATGCAGTTTCTAGTCCGTTGAGAGACAAAAATCGGAGCTTCAGTTAAAAACTAGTAGACACTTTGGCAACAGAAGAGTTAACGTTACATTACGAGGAGAGGTGTTGGTTTTATTCGAATGCATTCAGAGTGAACCTATAGACATAAGTGCTGCAGTAGGGGATGTGCATAAAATTAGTACAGTGGTTTGTATAAATCATCTTAATTTCAGAGGAACAGAGGAGAACCGAGGTTAGATGGCATCCTGGGCAAGAAACAATTTGGCGCCCTCATGTTAGACCTAAAGTCTTTCGGAAGCAAATGTGCTGTATTGAAGACAGATCCTGCGATATTGTCAGGACTTTCTGGTGTCCCCCAGTGATTCAGCACACAGGGCAATGAGGTAATTCCACCCATGTTGAAAGCACCTTCTTTACAACGCGGAAATATAGTATGTCAATGGAGATCCACCAGATATGATTGAAAAAGAAGTCTACAAAACTGGTGAACTTTCGTTGACCGTGTACATTTCAACTAATAGACAGATTAGCGGCAATAATGGCATCGCTGTTCATTTCATTTCAAATTGGAAGCTATAAATTGGAGGGCCACCACACAGGGGCGTACAAAGTTGTGGTGATACCTGGGGCAAATGCATGATTGGAGGTTCCACTACCAAATCAAAGTATTGAGGAATGTGAGAAATACAGGCTTGAAACATTAAAAACTACTGCAGTATTGACAAAAATAAGATTCAAACAACTACATTCATGCAGCGTGTCAGCGGCCTTACAATGTGAAAAAGCATCTAGTGACAGCATTTTAATTTCTGAAATTTCACTCTTCAGAAGCCCCCCTGTCTAGGTAGCCTGGGGACATCGCCACGTTCGTCCCCTCTGCCACCACACAACTGAAACGTCTTAACCAAGTTTGAAGGAATAACCAGGAATTTTGAACTAGGATACGTAGAAACTGCGGAATTTCTATAAATCCCTGTTTTGAAATTACGACAAACGACTTTTTAGGGTTGCTGGATGAGTATTCAAACCGAATAGATGCTATTTGACTGGTGAAAGGTTTGAAAACGTTTATGTTTATCAACTATAACAATGCTTTCAAATATCATTTCGTCTACTCAATGTTTGAAGTGTTTGTTGACTGCACAAACCTCTGGGTAAACAATGAATGTGACTTTTCTTTTTTTTCGGTGCTTTCTCCTCAGTGATTCGTAATTTCATATCACATTTTGTCTGAAAACATGCTTACATCAATTAAGACAAATGAATTTTGTTTCTTTTCTGAAGATGTTTCAAGAAAAGTGTAATCGTGATTGCTTTCAAAATAATCGTAATCGATTGCATTTGTGGTGTAATCGCCCCAAGTCTAACTTGTAGTAATAATTACAGCAATACGCCCTTATTACTCCAATGTCTTGACTGGGTATTTCCACAGTGCTCTCTGCAATAGCTTCATGTTTTCTACCGATGGCAAGACTGCTAACAACAGTCTTGTTCACGTCCACTGACGAAAAACTGCAGATTCACATTAATTCATCATTTTTTTATATCTGATTTCAGAGACTATTCTTAAGACTAATTCAAACTAACACTTACCGGTCCATTGTCCGCAGGGCCGTACTTACCAATAGACTACGTAAGCTTAAGCCCGGGCCTCAAAATCCAAAGGGGACTCCAGCAAACTGTGGTCCGCATAGAGTCAATTGTCGGCATAGGGTCAGTTCAATAAATATTCGTCAAAATTCTATGTCTTATTCATGAAATTTAGTTTTATTCATCTAATCAGATTCGGTGTTAATATGTCACGGTCTTCCAACGAGTTTCCATGAATCTGAATATGATGGTTGGTCAAGCTGCATGCCAACTATAGTGTCGCCGTTAGAGTCCTGCGCCAGTTAAAATTTTGTTTCCGCTCCCGCCCCACATCCGCAAAATTTAAACCCGACTGCACCCACAAGAGTTTGAGAAATTTTGCCTGCTCCTACCCCGCACTAGCAACTTCAATGTGTTCGATGATACAAAGGTAACTTTATATTATAGTGTTTGCATGTGCACATGAGGTGAGGAAGTACGCATATCGGATGAAGCAGAACATGATCCATCGGTTTCATATTTTCATGCAAGATCATTGCCGAGGTTGTACGTGTAATTTTATTGTCTCTAATGCCGTATGAGGAAACTGTGAAACAGGGGCTAGGACTGATCACTTAATTTTGATGCTCCGTATGCATAGAAATTAACAAACAAATTCCAATGAGAGGAAGGCACTAGGATTATACTTTTGTGGGATTTTAGATCCAGCTACAGTTGAAGATCGCACAAAGTTTCCTAGTTTAATTACAAATGTACTCCTACAATTAGTGAGAGATATCATCAACGGAGTATGATACCAGCATTATGAAAACGTCTTGAGCTATAGAAGGGCCGTCCAAATGTTAATATATGCGCTGCAGAAAAAAATTTGGAAGAGGAACTATAATCAAATCAGTATTTGATTGTCGTTTCATTTCAAATAAGCACACTGTTTTTGTTAAATCTATATATATACCAGTTGGCAGCACTGTTGGAAAGCAGGCCTCTAACCAGTGGGGTGAAACCCACCCTAGAAAATTGTTTGCCCCCCCCTGGAAAAATGTGATGGACATTGTTTAAAACCATTGGATACAGTACAAAAATGTGGGCCCCTCTCAAACTCTACCTTGATTTAGGTTACAACAAGTTTGTGAACCACTGCTTTTCGGTGTTGTAATACTTTAAATAACTGATTTTATCTTTGCTTTGCAGTCCCCAAAAAAGTTCCAATTTTCACTCAGCAGCAGCTGGTACGTTTCGTTGCTGTGCAGCCTCCAAGATACAACCTGCAGACTCACATCAATTTCGTTTCTTATCTCAAAAAATATCTTATTTCTTACCCAGTGCAAAGAAATTCCAAGGTGGTCACGTACCACAATAGCAACTAAGATCAACACATTCAAGCTCTATCGCTCAGTGTGCACGGGCAACTAGTATCACACTCTTGGACAATTAACGTGGTAATCTATATTTGTACGGAGTTCTTTCAATCGGTTTTATATCAGAGTGTGGTACATGTTGCCCACTTTTTTGTAAAAATCAGCAAGTGCATCAAATTCAGTGACCTTTAGTGACGAGTTATGAGCGAAAATGCTCCGAGCATTCAAATTGCAGATTGTCAGACACTTAGACATTACTAGGGACTAGCTCGCCGTCAGCAGAGTCTGTAGCCTGTGTCGACAAGTTTCCACTGGATTCACTGTTTGCAGAGTTTATTTGCAGTGTTGAGGAGAGTACATCGTTGAGCTTGCATTGCCATTGGTAGGTGCATTGTTATGCTACATTTAAACAGTCTGGCATGGGAAGCTGGACAGAGAATAGTTAGCGAAACTTAACAATGGATGGTGCTACAGCAGAAGTGGTTGATGCAATAGCAGAGGCTTTCCCTGGAAGGAGATGAACGTTCAAGAATATGATTCGACTGAAGTTGGACGCAAAAACTCGTAATTTATTGGAAATAAATGAACGAACAATCTTTTTGGAAGTCTCAGAAGTTTCACAGTTTTCTTTTAACGAATTACAATGGAACAGCAAATTAAATTCCTTGGAACGAAGTTCATGCATGATTGTTCCTTTGCAAGTTTCAGTTGCTTGTTGTTGAAGTTCAGTTTCTAGACTCCACAGTCTACTTTCCAGCTTCTCGATTTTTTCATGAGACACCTAGAAGCTCTTTCAACTGCAGTCATACGGAGATTCAGATTGGACTTTATCTGTGCAAAGTGTCACTCGACTGATTGAAACAATTGGAATATGAATATTTTCTGCAGCATGGGGTCGACTTGTGCATTTTGCGCACGCAGATTACCTAAATGCCTGAAAGTGACTTTCTCCCTGACAGTGCACGCACCTGTGCTTGCGAGGGACTCCTCAGTGCTTGGCTGCCTGGACGCCAATGTGCAAGAGTTAAGTCCCTGTGACAGGAACACAATTCTACTCAGGATGATATTCGTATTAATACTGACATAGGCACTAGGTAAGGAGCTACTTCTGCAGGGCCTAGTCAAACCTTGTTACAACAGATAACTCAAATGTCGAGTACGTTAGAGAGAAAAATTGGAATTTATAGTAGATAAATAAATTTGCAGGAAATCAGATGAAGAAAGGCTATGCCAACAGCAACTGATTTCGCATCACGTGCAAAGTGAGCCTGGAGCAGATACCAATAAATATGTAACGAGCAACCAATAACATCGAAAAATGCAACCTAAAAGCTTGCAGAAAAAAATCGAACACATATCAGCAATAATTTTTACCCGTATTCGGCATAAGCGCTGTCACCAGATACACCCACAAACTCAAATCTTCCTCTGCAAACTAGAGCTTCATCTTCATCTTCAGTCAGCATTCTAACCCACTTCAGACCTGTTCGAACATAAAGCAAAATGTTGAAGAAAGTCTTTTAAAAACATGCTTCTGGAAGAACACCATATGGTTGACACAATGCTCCAGATCAGCGCTTCCCAACCTTTTTCGGCCCACGGCACACTTTCACTAAAAATTTTGTTTGGGGCCTTTTATAAGAGATCAGCGGTCTTTTCGCTATATAACATTAGAAAACTTTTCGCTAAGACATTTTGGTCATTTTTCTCATGAAAGTTACCATAACAGTATTCACTAACCTACGTTTTCTGGCATTATGACCAACTTGGCTTAATTTTTTTCGGTCATTTCAAAAAATTTCGGTCTATGACTGAAAAAATAAACCCAGACCGAAACAAAAGAAAAAGCGATAGATTTATTGTTAATGTGACATTTGAGCTTGCTTCTTTGATAAGATCAAATCAAGGCGAGGTTTGATAGGATACAAGCTCACATGCAACGTAGCATTCAGAGTATCAGTTTTTAGACTGTTTCGGACCTTCAATTTTGTTACAGTCAGAGTTGAGAAGCCGGACTGACACATTGTGTGGTTGTAAAAGGTAAGAGAAATTTGATGGCACGTGCTAAGTAATTTTGTAAAATCTCAAGTTTCTCACAAAAGGCTACGTCTGCACATCTCTTTACCATCTTTTTAAATGAAATCTACGGAGCAGGGTTGACAACCTGCTTTCGCCAAAAAAAGCCAAACCTAGTCACAAAAAAAGCCGGCTCGAGTCACAAACAAATAAAACACACTTAGTCACAAGAAGATCATGAAAAATGCCAAACCTAATCACAGGAAAGGCGAATTAGGAGTTGTTAAACACAGAGCCTAAAAATATGCAACAGTGGCTAATATAGTGTGGTAATGAATTTTCTGTCTGTCTGAATCTTTATCTCGCTTTCACATCTTGTTCACATTTTTAAGGGTTACCTACTAGCAGGAATTAGAATGAATGTAATCTTCATTCCTACTTTCCTGCGGTAGCAAATCATTGAGATCTGAATTTTTCAACCACTCCAGCCTAAGCCTGTTCTCAATTTTCTCAAATTTCTAGGTGTGTACGACTTCTTTTTCTAGGGGCTTGCTTCATGAGTACCAGTATCACTGTTACTTGAAGTTGAACTTCTGCAACTTACTAATATTTACTGCTTCTACAAATTTTAAGATAAAAACCTAGAAAGGCATGAAAAAAAACAGACCTGGGAGTAAAACACCTGGCTTGGCACCACTGCACTTGATGCACCGTGCCCGGGACAGGACATTACGAAATTAAACTATTACAACACGTGAGACCGGCAACTACAGAAGAGGAGACTACCACTGTTACGTACGGCAACTGTTACATCACAGAGACAGTTTGTGGGTATCTTTGCCTTAACGAGCAAATTTGTGCATATTGTTCTGAAAAAAATCCAAAAAAATCCAGATTTCGTCAGGCTTTTTTTGATTTTTAAAATAAAGCCAAACACCTCAAAAGTTACTGCACAAATATACCATCTGTGACGAAACAGTTGAATTAAGAACGAGGTCAGCAACGTAACGAGGTGTGGAACCGTCGAAAGCAAGACAATGAAGTGTGAGTTGTACCGCTTTAATATCCAATTTTAAGCAAATGTGTTCGAAAATTCGGCTTCTTAAGCAGGGTTTTGGGTTCATAAAGCGGATTTTTAAAATACAGGAATAAATGGAGTAATTCCGAACCGGACAATTTGGGCTTAATAAGCGGGGACTACTGTATCTTTAAATGGTTCGCGGCCCTCTCTTAAGAGTTTCCCGGCCCACTGGTTGGGAAACGCTGCTTCAAGATGAACATAGTCACATTTTTAGGCTCCGACTCCACTCCTATTTCTGGTTTGGTCTCCTGAGCCGACTCTGAAAATTTGGTAAAATGAACTTCGACTCGTACTAATATTCCGAAATTACCCAAGCAACTCATATCAAAATGCACTTTTGCGTACCACGGGTTGTAAACGTATAATTAGAATTTTTTGCAATAATAGTTGAGTCACAGCAGTGACCTATACCAAGCAAATCAACCGCAATGATTTGTGCAAGCTTGAATCATCGCAAGAGGGTAATGGGAGTAGAACCAGGCAGGAGATTCCTCAAACAGCATGCTGCAAAGTTAGAGCTTGTAACTAAAATTTTTTGCATGGCCTTTAGCAGACCATACAGTTGCGAAGTAAGTTTTCAGCTAGGAACATTTTACAGTACATCTGAAGAAAACTTACAACAATGTAACCTTGACTTGTTGTTTTGCACCCACCACAAACGCATGATTTTGCAAGGTGCATATTGCCAGATTTTTACCTATTCCAACCTGCAAACTTGAAAGAAGGGCAAAATGTACAAAAAACGAACGCTAATTAGTTGACACAAAACAAGGCATCAGCAAAATTTAGCATGTAAATACAGCATGTGTACTTTTCACAAAAATGAACCATGAAACTGAGTTATTGCATGATGACATCATCATGCGGAAACATGTATGATGACATCAAAATAGTCAATGCAAGGCCCGTACAATTTGATCAGCGCGTGGGCATTGGAACTTCTTGTTGCAACGTTATCAATCCGTGTTTTGCACAGAGAGCAGATACCACTGACACGCACTGAATACTCAGAGACTTATTATAGTAGTTTACAGGGTTCCCACGCATTTTCAAAAATTATTTTACCATACTTTTTCAATAACTGTTCAATACTAAATTAAAAAAGTACCATACCATGCCTTATCTTCATTTTACGAAAATCTAAAGGGGAACCTTTAAGACTGAACAAGGCAGTTAGTCACGGATGACGTTTATGTACCTTGTAGGCAAATTCAGAAGGGAGTCAGTTGCACTCAACAACAACTATCAGAAGATAATTGTTCCGTCAGTAGGAAGTTGTGACAGGGCGTTTGAAATCGATGCTTACGCACACTCACGCTTGAGCGATTTTACTCAACAAACTTTGCGGCGGTTGATAAAACTGCAGTTTAAGCAATGCTTTGGGCATATGTACGACAGACTTCCATTCAAGCAGGTACGTTTGCAAAGCGCCAAATCGAGTAATGTCAAGATACCCTACAGATTCATGTAACCTGGTTAGATCGCTAGGATGACCAACTGCACCACATATTGAAAACAACGCTGCGGCTGCTACATTTACACTTCACGGTTGATGTCACCCATGGTATGTATACATGCCAAGTTCGGCTCGCTATGCTTGAATCTCAGCATTCTTGATTTTTCCGTGACAGCTTTCATCAATCATGAACCTAATGACCATTGATCTACAATAAATGTGAATGGCTTGCCGTACAGAAAATGGGTCCATTTGGTAACAGCCGTGGGACAATTTCATTCAGTTTTTAACAATGTTCTCGACACAAATGTAACCGGCCTGTCGTTCTCGTTGAGAGTGGCAGCTATGGCAAAATCAGCTACATCATTTAACAATGAAAAATTCTCGCTTTATCGATGCAGCATAAACAAGCGTTGAATATGTCTGACTGCAGATTTTCAAATGCAACCAGTGCTTCACGCAGTCATGCAAAGGGAACGGGTAACGTTGAGCTTTCAACTTTATCGAAGTGGGATCCATTGACCTAACTAATACTCAGATGCAAACACAGGTAAGCACCTTTTCAGTTCTAGATAATTTGGCAACACAGGTAATTCCATGAAGAGACGTAACCAATTTGCATCAAGTAAGACTAAGCTGTGTGAAACCTGTACCCGAGAATATCAATTTGCAACACAGCCATGACAGTCTTCAACACAATGAAGGTCAAGTTGAACTGCGATGCAACGTCCAGAAACCTTTTGAGAGTGTGATTGTGGTCAGCTTCACTCGTTTCCCAATGGCTATACTATCGCTGTGACGTAGGCATTTTTTTGATGCACGCTGAACGCAAGACTGCCTAGCCTAGAGAGAGTTTGGTAAAACAGCCAACCAACACAACGGCACGCAACCTAGTTTGTATATAATCTGCTTACCGCTCCAAAACCTACGAGCGAATGTTTCGTTATAGAGCGTTTTGTCTGGACTGTTTTACAGCCATTTGATTATTATGCATAACGGCTCTGTGCGCTAGGAACAAGGAGAGAATTTGCGTTAATCAGTGGAGCAACTTGGGTTTCCGAACTCTATGTAGAGCATCAGCGTAACACTTTTATGATCAAATATTACCGATACAAATCGATGCAATTTCGTTGATACGTTACATTGGCGACATCGTCACATCGGCTGATACATCGCTCAAGCTCTAGTGGCATCCAGAGGAGGACTACGCTTTCTTTTTCACGTCTGAAACGAGTAGTGTAGTTCAGTTGTCCCAGTTCAATTCTCCAGGCCATTATTTCAGTATTTTTCATCTTTCCGCGATTCCTCTGGTCGAACAAACAACCAATAAAACGTTGGTCGCATACAAGGGTGAAGTGCAAACCTTTTGAGAACTAAATCCACTTTCAAGTTCCTTCAAATATTGCAGAAACCTCTTTTTCACTTGCACAGTATTTCAGTTCAACTTCAGCTTAAGGAAATGTAAGCTACAGCGCGGCCTTCCTGAGAAAATATTGTAGCAATCGTGTAATCACATACGTCTGTTTCTTCTTCAAACGGAATACCACCTCTGATAACTCCCGAATTAGCATGTATCAGGTCATGTTTCAAGGTTTTAGAAGCTTCTAAAACTTATCTGCCAGGCAGAAAATCAGAAGCTTAATGGAGCGGGCGAGCCTTTTTTGAAAAATCTTTGATCTACTTCGAATAATGCGCAAAACATCCACTAAACCTCCACAATGCCTTGTGTGAGGAAGGAGGTTGTAAAGTCAGCAATAGCTGTGGGCAAGACGGATAAGGCTGCAACTCTCTCCACGAAACTCGACAATCGAGTAAATCTAGGCTTCTCACACCACTTTTCGATTTCAATTCATTAAACCATCAGTTTAGGCAGCTTCTCGTTTGCACTGCAGATTTTTCTGATGCTCTTACTTCGTGGCACATGTGACAGACACATCGTCAAGGTAGGCGTAAACTTTCTTCAGGGTGTAGTGTTTGATGGAGTCATCCACAATTTGTTGAAAAGATACTCCATTAGTCACGAAAATATTGAAAAGGTCGACCATCTGCCATGAAAGCCGTCATCTACCTCTATTCTGGAACAAGAGGATCATGGTGACAAGTTGAATTCAAGCTTTGTGTGTAAAGTGTTTTTGGTCACTTCATTGGTAACCTTGTTAAAACGGGGCAAAAGATCAGCATCAAGGTAAGTATATTTATTGATTGTGATAGAGTAATCGACACATTGTGATTTCCTACCGTTTTCTTGGTTAAACACAAACACTTGGAGCTCTCCACGGGGACTTGGCAGGTTCGATTATTTCTGCACCGCGCAGTCGTATCACTTCAGACATGATGAACTCAAAAGTCTAAAGGGATGATTCGACCCTACATGATGTAAAGTAATTTTTGAATGCCGAGTGAAGAACTTTTGTCCCTAAATGACATCGGCGCAAAGATCTGACATTGGTCCCAACTGAGCTTGATGATAAATCTTGCCACAGATGTCAATGTCAGCCACACCTTCGCCTTTGCCATCAATTTTTGTCGTAGCAAGAGATATTTGTTCTCCTGAACCTTGACATTGGATCTGTAACTGGTCTGCATTTCTTTTATTCATGAAGTTATTGGAGGCACCAGGGTCAACCAAGACACCTTCCAATTGTTTTGTTCAGTTCAACTGGGATGCCGGCCGCACCTAGGTTTGTGACAGTAGCAGCAATGGAAAACGATTTTTAGTATCCGACCAAACAAAGATTTGTCGCAACTACTGAATTGGCTGTAGCATTTGTCGCAGAAAAATATTAGTCACAATTCTTTGAAATGACTGATGCCGTGGCACCAACTGTAGAGACCATAACAATGTCATCTGTAACATTCTTTGCTTTAGACAGTAATGGCATGCAGCATTTTTGGCACAACAAGCACAATTTGCATGCAAATTTCCACCACAAGAACAACACTTTATTTTTTTTCTTGTGGAAAACAAGGCACTGAACAGTTTGACTCACCTAAATCGCAGAGGGAAGGGTCCTATTCAACTACCGCCACAATCGACTCCCGGACCATAAACACATCCTGTTTCTGCGCACAATGCACGATATCCGCAAGTTCTACAGCTTGCATCAAATTTAGTTGATCTTTTTCAGGTATCCCTTGGGGAACTAAAGGTGACGTGAGTCTGTTTGTAATGGCATCTCTCATCAGCTCAGCTTGATGTTCATCTACATTTACAGCCTCGAAAGTGCATTCTTTAGCGAGAACTGTTGACATTTGCACAGATTCTGTAACGAACTCACCCGGTATTTGATGACAACTTACGGCAAGATGCTTGGTGAGCACAACATTGTTCTTTTCCTTTATAAAGCTGCTTTCAGTGCAGAATGTTTCATCTTCTGACAGGAACGTCATCAGCACGGCTTTTTCCTAAGTAATCAATATAATGATTGACTGTCCTTAGCCGACACGTTAAAGTCTTCAAAGTGTCACGAGCAGTAGTTTCTACTGACAGTTGTTTAGTCGGCGACAATTTTTCTCCGCCACTGGAAGTTCGTTTTAGTAGGTTAAATTGTGACGAACCGGAAGGCACACAATTCTCTTGAAGTAACATCGCAAGATCCCCTTCAAGCATTCATTATTTGACTTGTGGTACGTAGATTATTTTAACCCGTTCCGTAATATCCATTTCAGGTTTTGGTTGTTTTGCCATTCTCATTTTGGGCAAACCTGGCCCAGTACGAACAGCTTTAAACCGTACGCTGGGCTCCTATGTTTGAACTCGCTCTAAGAATGCGCTGTCAGCGTGTGCTTTAATAAGCTCTTGGTTGTATACAGCAAGAGTATTCAGGTAGTCGAAGGCGGTGCGTTTGAAAAGGAAGACCGAATTTTCCTTGCAGCGCGAAGACGGTACAAAATTTTAAAGCTGATTATCAGTGAATCTTCTAGGTTGTTTCTGGCGAAATGTCAAATGGGAATCTAAAGGAGAACGAGAATCGAATGAATCCGACCTCCGCTTCCCAAGAGAACCCTATTGAAAGGTATTCAGTATCATGACAAAGTCTCATCGAAAGAGAAGGTTAAGGGTTGGTTGCTTAGCACCCCTCACGATGTAATGGATGCTTCTGCCGAGACCAGTGTCAGGAACAACTAGTGCAGAGCGATATGTTGAAGAGAGGGTTTTCCTGAGTATCATCTCAATCTTGTAGTTTAACTTCTCGTATTAGCCAGTCCAGTCCTAAAAAAAGTTCGACTACAGTAAAGGCGGCGCTTGAAAAACTTCAGCTTGGTTTGAGCAAGCTGAGAAAGGTTCAAGCAGGAAGACGAAACCCGCAATGAAGCTTGCAAGTGAGAAGTGTAAAGAGGGGCATGTATCCTTGCAGGCAAACATACTGCGGATGAGTTCGAAGGCGCAACAGACATGCAGAAGAGCTTGAGAAACATCCTCGTTCATCGAGAAACGTCTATCAGAAGCCAAGTGAGAAAAAAACTTAATTGCTTCGCTTAAGACATCGGCACGAAGCAGCCGATCTCAAAATCAATTTTCCGAGGGTAAATCGAACTTACTCGTAACCACACCATTTCCAAACAGGAAATTTTGCCATCGCATTTTTATCCATCCATTAACGTAGCTGGAGAACAAACTGCTCCCCTGCGAGCAACATACGTATCCAACGAAGAAAACAATGTTTGAGGTAACCAGTTGGGTGAAGGTGAAGCCAATGTGGGTGAGTGCAGTAAAGGTCTGCGTGATCGGACCTGCATGTTTTCACAAATGTATCCCAGGCAGAATCCAACTTTCTCTCATCTCGCCTTACAAAGTTTCGAACTTCGTTGCTTTTAAGCAGAGCCAGCGCTAGTAAGTAGACTATAAGTGTTGAAAATTGTGTTTGTTAAATTGAATTTACCGAACCAGCATGTATATAAACATCGCTGAATCATGTGACTGATTCGTGTCGTCTTCTTGTGAGTCAAATTCCTGCACTTCTGCGTTTTTTGATTTGATCTATGTAGTTTAGCAGTTCTAGTGAGAATCTTGTGGTTTTTAGTAGCAGTGCATTTTATTTCGGAATCAGCCAAATTTGAATTGATTATTATTGGAAATTTTTCCCAAGTTGGTTGAGCACACACCACCAAAGCTTGTAGATTGGGTTCGATTCCTGGTCGGGCCATACCAAACACTTGAAAAATGGTACTTGCAGCTTGCCCAGTCTCGTGTTCAGCGTTGATGGGTAGGTGCAAGGATACAGTTTATGCATGGTGCTGTCATTGATTCGCCACCTGAACAGCATTTACTGTTAAAGCAGCCGCGGTGCCCACGATGCAAGCAAGCGGAAATGAGTGCCGCAGACCACTCGTGACACTCCGAAAGGAGTACAGAAACCAAGTACCAGATGCAAACGAAACTGAACTGATGTCTATTTAAGCTCAACAGTGGGCATTTATATGTTTTCATATTAAGTGCAGCGCTAGATATAGCACGATTGCACAGTACCAGTTGCTATACCACCACTATCAGCAGTGTCAATGTTACATTAGTTCCAGTATCATTGTACAGTAATATGCACACTACTACTCTCAGCAGGGTTGCCAGATGAAAATTTCAATAAAAAGCCAAACAGTGCTAAATGGAGGCCATAAAAAGGCCAAACCGGTTGTTTAAAGGCCACAAAAAAGACAATTCTTGTTTGTGGTATTGCTGTTCCTTTGTCACAAAAAAACATCTGAAATACATGAATATCTTTAAATATTTTCCTCGAAATTTGGTTGAAGTCTTGCTTGGTCTTGTATTGGAGCTCATCACTGATGCTTCTCCGACTTGCCATGGTTTATGCGATTGCACGCTTTGGGTACAATGATGCCAAAGTTTGCATACTGATCCATCGGCTGCTTTCTGCACCCACACACAAGTCTCTCATATTCACTCCTGTACTTATGACCAGAATCATAAGAGCACTTCCTCGACGTCATTGTCGCATTTCTGTTGCGAGGACGCAAACCTGTGTGCAAGCTTCGAGCTTATTTAGTGCTTGCAACACACTGCACAGTGCACACACATTTCCAGTGATTACGCAAAAGAATTATTTCCAATCTCGCATCTTACAAACCTTACTAACATCAGAACACAGATGTCCGGGTACTATAGCATTCAATACAAAAATTTTGCAAATACATTGCCGAAAAAAAAAGGAATATTGATATCCTCATACAGAAAACCTTTTTCAGCATAAAAAGACCAAAATAATATTTTAGGGCCAACCAACTTCAGACGAGGCCAAAAAGCCATATTAATTTTTTTAGGCCAACCAACTTCAAACAAAGCCAGATTTACACCCTGGGACTAAAGTTTAAGGGCACTTGCACAAAACCGTAAGATGTAGCGTCAAATGCTCAAAACTCGATAAAATTATCATTACAATTGTGTCATAATGCATAATTGTACTATTGTAGAATCTCCATATTGCAATGTCTTTTTCCAGTTCAAAAACGGGCTAGCAAAGACGTGTTTTAGTCAAAATCCGGTAAAATCGTAAGTGCTAAAAATGGCCAAAAAAACATCACTCGGCACTGAAAACGGGCTCAAATTGTAACCTTAAGCAATTAAAACTTTTCTGTACGTCAAATCGCGAAGAATGTGAAGGTTAGCAAAACAACTATGTACAATGCAATTTTGAAGTATCGAAATGAGGTGCACTTTCAAGCACAGAAAGAGGTCTGGCCAAACCAAGGGTTTCTGGCTGCTAAAAGACCGTGTCATGCATAATGTAGTTATTCGCTCCCTGATGGCTTCTTCCAAAGGAATTCAGGCTAAATTAATGGAAAGAGGCACAGTAGTCAGTGCCAAAATGATTCAACGAAGGTTGTCTCTGGATTTGGGCCTTAAATCTTGCAAGCCAGTCCGAAAACCACGCTTGACTCAAGCGATGATGAAAAAACGTATTGATTTTGCCAAGAGACATGCTAGCTGGTACATAGATAAATAGAAAAAGGTACTTTTTTCGGACGAGTCTACTGCACAGCAGTTTTCTGTTCGAAGATATCAGGGTTGGAGACCAGTTGGAACACGCTACGAGGAAAAGTACATTACCCCAACAGTGAAACACCCCCTAGTCAAATGATATGGGGAGCAATGTCCTTTAGGGGGACAACTGGACTTTATATTTTGTTGCCGGGAACCACCATGAATGGTGAAAAATAAGTTAATTTGTTGAAGAGCATGCTTGAGCTCCACATGAGAGTCCACAACTACAATATTTTCTTGCATGATAGTGCTCCATGTCATCGAAGCAAGGTAATGACGAATTTCTTGGAGCAAAAACGTATCCAAAGGTTGGAGTGGCCAGGAAACAGTCTGGATTTGGATCCTATAAAAAATTTGTGGAACTTTATGAAGAATAAAGTTTCAGAAAAGCATCCCTCAAGCCTTGATGCACTTCAAACAGCAATTGAATTAGTTTGGGTTAGAGTGTTGCAATTTGTCCGGTGGTGTTGCGTTGATTGTGTGATTCACCACGAACGGGATGTGCGTGAAGAACAACACCATACATATATGTGGCGCGAACAAACAATAATAGAGTGAT
>JGI24021J15306_10004307_pt1 | contig 16477 bp, 8 predicted proteins | sample Ectturendosymbi1_FD_15306 | JGI IMG/M metagenome (IMG submission 15306) | reverse complement strand
CCTTTATGGCGGGGGTGTCAAGCTCATTTTCACTGGGGGCAATATCAGCATTATGGTTGCCCTCAAAGGGCAATTGCAACTGTATGGTTGCCCTCAAAGGGCCAGTTGTAACAGAATTAACCACAATCATCTACGCTAATGCTTAAAGAGCGTCTCTGTGACGTAATAACGGTGATTAGCAGTGACAGGAGCCTTAAAACTGAATAACTTTTTTAAAGAGACACTTTAGGTCAGCAAGATGACTAAAATAGCAAAGTTATAACATGGCAAAGAACGTCGTTCGCCTTTGTAAACAGGTATAAACCACTACAGTTCCAAAGAAATAAGCAGACTGAGGCTTAAAATTAGGCTTCGCTGGCCACATAAAAATACGTGGCTGGCCACATTTGTCCCGCGGGCCACCAGTTGTGCTTCATGGGAACGGAACACCAATCGCATTGGGAAACACATGAGAAACAGAGGTAGATCGTGTTTATGAAGAAAAGGAACATCACATCTTCTGCAACGTCCTCCTAGCCGTGTGTATTTTGACTACACTCCAATTAAAAAACTTGCTCGCTAAAGCCAGGTTTTTTTTAAGGCTCTTTAGGGACCCGATTCGGGTCCCTAGAATTTCAAATCGGGTCCCTAGAATCAGAGAAATCGCGTCCCTACAGATCCAAACCGGGTTCCTAACATTTTCCTTAAAAAAAAACTGCTAAAGCCGAAGTATGCACATGCTTTACATTTTAACTTTGATCGTGCTTAAGGTTTAAAACTGTTGCTCGTGTATTCTTGTTCTCTTGGGTTCAAACCCACTTGTCACTGTTATTCTGGAATAAAATGTTTTGTAAAGCTTTAAAGTTTTATAAAGCCAATTTCAAACTTTTCATTAAAACTTTTTTTATAGAAACTCACATTTTCTTACAAAAACTCACATTTTTTAATATAAACTCGCATTTTTTTCTAAAAAGTCGAATGTTTATGAAAAGCAGATTTTTTATAAAAACACTCATAGATTTTTACATAGAAACTCACCTGCAACAAATTTAATCTTGCTGGAGCACAAGCGGTTGGAGATTTCTGGACGAGCGCAAAAGCCACTGGTGTGTTTGGGGGTAACTTCAAAAACGTAAGTGACGTTTGGTTTCAAGCCAGACACAGTTGCTTGATACTGGTGACTCGTATCAAGACAGGAAACAGACGAACGAATTGCGAGTTTTTTCTGAAAGTGCGAAAAAGCTTTTACCTCCTCAAGAAAACGCTTTGCTTACACATTTCAGTCAATTCGATCGTGAAGTTATTTGTTTACACATGCGGAAAGCGTTCTTGTTTGCATATGCAGGCATCACCAACGAAAAACGACATATTTAAGTCTCTGTTGTTGAGTGGACAGATTAATTACAGCAACATTCTATTTCCACGAAATGCTATTAGAAAGTATAATTGATTGTCTGCAAACTAATTGCGAATTGGTCAATTGCAGTTTCATAGTTCGTAGATTTCGCATTTTCAGAAAAAAAGGCTACTACGTGCAAAAAGATAAAAATACACCACGCGAATGCCTGAAAATTTAAATGTAACCTTTCTTCCACGTGGTGCTGTCACGCATTTTCTAAAAATTTCCTTGTAACGTAAAACAGCTGTGGATATTCCACTGATTAGTCGGCAAGATCTTTACTATACGAGAAATTATCTTTGAAAAAATAAGCAGCACGTATAAAAAACGTGTTGGCGCGCAGGGACTACAGGCCAAAGCTTTTTGCGTGTGAGCCGCAGAATATCATTGTAAACTTCGACCAGTAAGTGCACTTTTTCTTGTTCTGGTTATCTTTGTTTTTGCAAGACAATGGAAAACTAGAGTTTAAGCACAATACTTAGGTATTACGAAGCTCAAAACCACTAAAACGGAAAAGCAATAGTAATCAGACGGTCTAAGACCTGCATTTGGGAATCAAGATTTCTGGACGTGATTGGTTGAAGCAAGGTATAGCATTACTGAGTGCGTGAAAACCAAACATTCATAAACAAAATGACTATGGATCATTGACACATTTTAAAACTTTGCTTACAATTTTGATACGATTAATCTTCAGCAGCTCGGGTCAAATGGATTTCAAAATTGGTCAAGTGGGTAAAAACTTGAAACTGCAGACTTTAAAGTTTTACCTCGCTTTTAATCAGCAAATTTTGTGAGCCTTCCAACGCAGTGCTCACCTTATTTCCTACGCGCGGCTGCGGGACGTTTTCATTAGTATAAATAACAATTTCTGTTTCCACCGGACCGCTGCTTGTAAACGGTGGAATCCAGTTGACAGTTGCGTTGATTGTTCTCGTTTCCAGATCAGGAACAAAGTTGTCAACGGCGAGGTTTAAAGGAAAAACCTGTTGGATTCCCAAATCTATGAAACAAAATTACGAAAAATGCAAAGGTTTCTACATCATCAACTTCAAATCTAAGGGCAGGTTTAAAAACTATCAGTCGTTGTTTGGGAATATACCACATGACCAAAAACAAAGTATGGAATTGATGGCATTCATTTGCCATCGTAGTCTCTGAAACAAATTCTGTTCTGTTAGATCTGATGGTAACATAAAAGTGGCCTTACTTGTTTCCATTATCGCCAGTAAGTAAAAGTTGAGCTTTTGTTAAAGCAATGATTCGGCAAAATTGACTGCACCCTTATGACGTAAATATCCGTCTTCAGAGCAAACTATCTGCTACTAATCTTTTTGCAACTTATCAGCACTACATTCCATGCAAAGCTTTTTCAGAATTTTTTGCATTCAACTTTTGAATCATGTTGGTTTTAGTTTTTTCTGTTGTTATTACTTTGACAAAGGGAAGAGTCTCTTGAGGTATTCATGGTTAACCTCTAAACAGCATTTTATTGTTTTTATACAACTGTGAATCACTACGCACTTTCAGAACTGCGGTTGTTACTTTTTTTGTTTAATTTCAAAACCGAATCTAAATCCGCGCCAATCAGGACAATTCTTTCAGTCCTAACATTTTTAGACCGCAAGAATGGCTTTTTCCGTGCCTGCAAACAATGTAAACAATTTTTAACGTGTTTCACATACAACACTATAATTGGGAAGTCCTAAAATTCAAAACACTTTTGATCACTCTTGAATTTGCTGCGNGGTTCTTGCATCATTCTATGAGCAGAATCAGCATTTGACTAATTCGTCACTGCGCCAACACGTTTATGAAATGGTCTCGGCACCATAGTCAAGTCGGCTTAGTGACTGTGGTGGTTTTACTTAGACTTATTTATCACAAATGTTTTGTGTGTTTAGAAAGTCACGGTTTTAACGTCGCGACAACCTATCCTGCGTAAAATTAATTGAAAGAAAAATCATACATAGATCACCAAGTAGTAACTTAAGCGTTTTGCATTTTTTGCACTAATGTCTATTGATGCAGAAGGTCAATGTTTCACAGGATTCCACAATTTTTGTCATTTATTTTTAGAGATTTTTTACCGAAAAGGAAAGTTATTTTAGTTTTTCACCAATATTTGGTGTCAACTCACTCTTTATCAAACAGGTTATGAATGGAAATCGAAATCACAAGGAAACACTCGTACGAGGCAAAGCATTCTCATACACAGGCGAGCCCACTTCATCTGAGGCCTTGAGGGGTTCAGGTAAATGTGAACTGCAGCAAAAGCGACTGCTCTATGAACGGATCAACAAGATGAAAAATCCTAACTATACTTTCTTTTGACAGTGATAGCCATTAACTGCACTTGTCTTATAGCTACCAGTAGAAATATCGCTTTCCCATTGAAAATGTCGTTTCCATTGGAAATGTCGCTACCATTGGAAATGTCGCTAGCGAATCGCTGTTTTTTACACTTGCAACGATTTCCATTTATATTCAGCAGGTAGAAAAATGACGCAATTGAGTGTGAGCATAATAGTGTTGAATCGGTCCTTTAGGTCAGAGGTGGGCAATTAGCGGTCCGCGGGCCACATGTGGCCCGCCACATCGTTTTCAGTGGCCCGCGAGAGCATTCAGAAAAAATCCTTAAATCTGAAATTTCCTTTAGCGTAGTGCTGAGGCTAACTTGTCAATGACTTGCTTTTATTTCCATTAGAAGGACGGCCCTCCGCTGAAAACGGCCTTCCAAAAGTGGCCCCTAAGCCAAGTTAATTGCCCACCCCTGCTTTGGGTTAAGGTTGCTGTAAGCTTTTGAGAAATCAGCCGACTGGGCTCTGCTTTCATCTTCTTGTGATGAGTCAAGCTTGCACATATCTATATTCAAATAACTAGCCTCCCAAAACGTGGAGGGATTGAATCCATCAGCATTCTTTTTATAGGAAATCGATTTCAAGTAACATTATACGCATCTTCAGTTCTACAGTCCTATGAGCAGAGCAGCGCTCGGAACATTCGCAGAACCCGTCGTTTCAGTTTTTTGAGCGGAACTTTTCGATGAAGACGATTTAAATAAGACGACGATGACAGAAAATTGCCCAGTGGAGCGACGCGGTCTGCAGAACGGTGAACGTGTCATAACTCCTGTTTTGACTTTTCCTGTCGTCACCCTGGCAAGAAGCACAGTATTTACATGAAGTTTCGCTCGATGCGTTCTGTGTCTGAGCCGCGCGAAGCCCTTTGGTCTTCGCCAAGTAAGAAGAACAAATATCAACAAACGTTCGGCTTTGCACAAATCGTGTTGCAGCCCTTTTGATTTCTATTCACCGTTACGATGCGCATTTTCTCATAACGTTCGGAAGGTTTTTGGTGTTATTTTTTCAGTTTAAATGGCGTGCTTCGCGCGAGAGCGTGGATTGTTTTTCGAATCGTACAAATTTCGCTCAGAACAGAGGGCAAAAACACATCTTGCCTCAATGGCAAGGCATGAGTTACAAGAGAGCACCGCAACATTTCTGTGATAGAGGCCCCAGGTTAAGGACAATAGCTGTAAAAAATTATTAGAAAAAATTTATTATCTTAAAAAACGTTAGTATAGTGTTGGCTGGGGTATCAGAAAACCGAAATGCATTACTTTACGTTACGGTGTGCCTATGATGAAAGGGTGAGTCCCGCTGCACTTTTGAGATCTGGATAAGCTAACCTAAAATTCACTTAGTCCTTTGGTTAACTGTTGCAGAAATAAGGAACCTAATAAATAGTGGCTTCAATCAAAATCTTCCAATGTTTCCTCTTCAGTTTTGTTTCCATTCTTCATTATGGAAAATGTGTGCTCGTGGTTGAAGCGCGTTTATCTCCTTTTCGCAGTCAAAATCGTCAACGCCGTTCATCAGTTTTAAAATAGTTTCAACATTAAACGTGACATTTTCCAAATCAATTCTGATTCATGACAATATTATTCGGTTTGCTTACATCACCTGTGTTACTTTGAGTAGATTTATGAATCGCGCTATCGGACTTTGATCTTGTTTTGAAACACGCAGCATCTCACACATTTCTCACACGTCGTTCAAAGGAACTCATTGCTGGATTTCATCGGCGTTTTATTTTTCTGTGTCGGGAATGATATATGTTCTTTTAAATTTGACAGCAAGTCTTTACCGCTTGAAATCCTAAATTTGCTGCTTCCTATGATCGCGCATACTGTACTGCACTGCGTTTTTTTTTCATAAACGAGTCTCTACCAGGCCCATAACCAGCTTGGGACACCAGGAGGGGCGAAGAATTTTCTGAGAGGGGCCCACATTTTTTAAACTAGTTGCAATAGTTTCAAACTATATCCAACACATTTTTCCAGGGTGGCGAATTTTTTTCTAGGGGAGCTTCGCCCCCCTTGTGCCTCCCCTGGTTACGGGCCTGGTCTCTACTGTTTGAACGAATAATATTCTTAACTTTTCTTGGGTGTTAAATTCCTCTGAAACAGATTTTAAGGTAATCATTAATCAAGTAAAAAGAACTCCGCACCGGTGTTGGACGTTTCCGCTGCTGCCTGTACAAATGGGGTATGGCCTCTTCTGTGGCCTGTGAGTGTGGCGCAGAACAAACCGTCGACCATGTCGTCCTCCACCATCCAATCCATCTACCCCCCACGGGCTACACGACCTGACGGTTCAGGACGATGGGACAACCGAATGGCTGCTCAACACCTGCCCCGATATCTAGGCATGCTAGCAGTGGATAAAAGAACTCGCTCAAACGACAGAAGAAGAAGAACTAAAGAGAACAATGTCTTTGCTTTATGCCGAAAACAGCCTTACGTGAATTTTTTCAAGGATTCACCTTATATTCTGCTAGAAACGTGCAAACAACCATTCACAACTCGCCAAGAAATATTGTTGGCTCACTTGGCATTGAAGACTGCTTTCACCAAAAACATATGAGCTGAAGTATTTGAGTCTTAGTTTTCTCTTCAAAAAATGCTTGAAGCAGCAGCAAAGCCACCGTTCTATCACAGTCGATACTCTTGTAACTTCTCAAGTGATTGAAAACAACAAACAAACTTTAGCCTGGCGACAAGCTTCTGAGTAATCTGCCTGCTTTCTTCTTTCGTTCTTCTGCGAAAATTAAAACTTGCAGGCATATCTTTTCTTCATAGTTATAGGCCACAAAGATGGCGGCAAGTAAATCGGTCACAGTTTATTAACAGGGAAACTTGTTTTTAATTTATCCATAGCTCGAATGGAGCTTTGTAATTTGTCCAAATTTAATTTAAGCTTTCTAATTTGCCCAAGTTTGATTAAGGCTGTTGGAACTACCAAATGATTCCAGTTTACTCAAATGTGAATGGAGCTGTCTTAATTTGCCCAAATGTTGAATTTTTTTGCCCACATGACTATTCCAGCGTTGGGGATGCGACCGCATCTCCTGAATCTCCAAGTCGTACGCTTATGTAATCGCCTACCTTAGTTTGAAGGAAGTGTCAGAGTCTGCACAGAGTCCTAAGTAAACTAAAGCGTGGCCGAGATGAAGAAATGCATCTGCAAAGTGGCTCACTCAGGACAAAAACGGAATGTAACCACATATCATCCGTTTAAGTTAAATGTTGATGTTAAAAGTAATCGGTTGTTTCCGTTCATGCAAGTGACGCGGTATGTTAAAAAATGTTTTGTTTGAATTGCAAATTTGTGGTGATTAGAATTTAAGCGCAGAAAAATAATGAAAAAATTATTTCCACCGGTTTAAACGACTTCAAATACATACCTGCAAGAAAATCTATTTCTCTTGATGTAGAATATTTAAACGCATTCTCAACGAGTTACCAGTACTAAGCAAACACTAAACCTGATGACAAAGACGCCGAAACAATGTTTTATGGGCTACGCTCTGTGGTTTGACTCATCGTCGCGTTGTTTGAAGTTAGTCGTTTTACTGTAATTGGCGTCAGTTCTGCTTTTCCTCTCAATGAGACCAGCGTATCACTCGTAAGCTTTTGCTTGCAATTTTCAGAATTGAAGATGAGTAAAATTACGTGAAAATGATTTCTCATCAAAACAGTTTGCTGATTGATCCGACTGCATCACCTCTGTGACGAAGGCTTATTGCCAATCATCGAGTTCGAATTGTTTTGAATTGGGTTTGTGCAACGTAAAAAACAAAAGAAGTACTACTTTTCGTTGCTCGGCTGATTGGCTGCCATACTAAGCGCAAATAGCGAATTATCTGATACAGACCGCAACAAATTTTGACGGCTTCCTCCCGCGACGTTTTGTGGTCTTCGACAACTTTCGCCGGACAGTCTAAGAGAGGAGGGTCAACTTCATATGGTGGACCAAAATCGAATTTGATGAAAGACCTGCGTGTAAGCTCAAGTTACTGGGAAATATTTTAGGCGTGAAAAATCATTTTTTTGTAAAAAATATGTCATCGTCCTTACTTGTGGTATGGACGAAAGGCAACAGTATAAATCTCCCCAAAAGTTGCAGGGAAAGTTAAACTTTTTTGAGTCTGCAAAGATCAAGTGTCAGCATTTTATTATAACAACTGCAAGTGGCATCAGCAAAGTAAGCTATTACAAACAGTCCTTGTCGCTTAACTTTCATTGTGTGGACTTAATTTTGAGGATTATGGTGTGTTAAGATGAAACTGAATTTGAAGAGCTGATGTTTTGTTTTTTCCGCCTGTTTGCGTGACCAAGTTTGATGAACTTTCGCTTCTTTGTTTGATATTAAGTCTTTTTAATTTTGCATTGAACATACTTAGGAACATACAACTTTTTCTTAACGAAGAGTTAAACTTTCTAAACCTCTCCACACTTATCTGTGCTTTTATCAGTGGCTATGAAAAAAGCAGGCTACCTCAGATTACCACATTCGATAAATGATTACTTCAAACCTTTTTGAATTACTTGCAGCAAAAATCAATTGACAATTTTTTCTGAAACTCGACAACACAAGCTAAAGAGCTAAAATAGAAAGTCGAAGATGTAAACAGTTGAAGACGTTTCATGCAGAGCTTTCTTACCGGAGGAAGTGAAACAAAATCTTCACTTAGGGTGTCATTGATGCCTCGACATTGTCTGGAACCTTCAGGTATAACTGGGCAGGAAAACACGTCGCATAAACATGCTCCTGAGTTTGTGTCCAGTGCTTGCTTGCAGTTTTCATCTCTGGTAAGTGTGAAGTTTACGCAGTTTGTACGAGTGGTCCGTTGCACCCAAAACGACGACCTGGTTTAGGTTATATTTAGTAAATCGAGATTGACCCAAATTCTAGTATCGGTAGCCTATTTGTTTTATTATATGGACTTGTTCCTACGGGAACGTGTTTTCACAATGATGTCACTGCTATGAAGGACATCCAAGGAAAATAAAACAAGTTTTTTTCGAGAGCAGGTATCACTTTTGCAACACACTTTGTTCCTTCCCTCCCCTTTTTTGCGTTGAGGTTGTTGAAAGTTAAAAATTTTTGCTCAAACAATTGTCATAACAGAAGCATGCCAAGAAGCACAAGAACGTCTATAGAATTAGAGGTCAGAGGTCAACTAAAAATTAGCATTAGAGCCAGATGTATAACGCATACGTAAGTTTAAACTTCATATTAGTTTTCGATTTTGTGGAAACACCAAAGGGACACGGACAAAAAGCAGGTTATAATATTAAATTTATGGCTCAAAAATTTGAAGAACTTTTCAGTTAAACGTGATGTTTTTATGAGACAAACTTCTAATCAAACTGTTTCGACAACCCTTCTTTATGGGTTTGAAAATGTTTGAATACAGAAAAACAGGACAGCATTTTCATGGTAGCGAATTAAAGTTTTGAATAAAAATAGGCATTTCACCATTCAAAGAAATAATTTTGAAAATGAAATATTTCCTTCATTGCGTTTCTTAACTATGCAATTCATGCGCACTTTAGCAACAAAGTTTGGCAATAAGGAAAAGTACCTTGCGACAGAAAATCATGGGGCAACTAAGCGACCTATGACAGTGGTCATTGTGTCATATAACAATGGTCATTGCATCAGTGTGAATTGACTTTTTCCAGTCATTTTAAAGAGAAAAGGTTTTGAAAGGTTGTTTTTCGCGCGCATGAAGGGGGTCTGTGGTTACGGGCCCACAATTTGCAGGTGGTGCCCTCCACTGACAACAGGTGATGATCCTATATCAGTGGTTCTTAACCTTTTTTGTCTCATTTACCCTCTAACAAAATCAAAAAATTGATTTTACCCCCTACAACATTTGGTGCGTCAAGTCATACCCAACTTTAGGGTAAAGCCTGCACGAAACATTGTCAGTATCTGAGATAAAACTTTAATAAAATGCTCTCACAAGCAAGTATGATTACTTTTAAGAAGTGTTTTGTTGAGGTTGTTGAAATTCTAAAAACAATTTCATTCGAACCGCCATATCGCTGAGTCAAGGGGAAAAACGTTAGGAAGAAGGAATATACAGCCAGCCATGTTTAATTTTTCTTCTATTGAAAAATGACAAACAATTTCAACCAGTCAGTTACTCAGTGATATTTTTGTGCTAGTTTTCTACACACAATATCTGACATNCTGGGAACAGTGGTTGAAAGTGATAGGCTACTCTCATGTCATCTTTGGGAATNAATCGAGATCGCTATTTCGTGTTATCGTTTTTGAGGAGAACTCTGTCTCACACAGATAAGTATCTTGAAAAGTTATAATGACTTCAAATGCATGCTTCGACAGCGTAGAAAACTTTTGCCCGATCCACATCAAAATTTAGAAAAGTCACAGTTGCAAGATATGAATTTGTAATAAAGCATTGATTAACAGTGAAGATCATTCAATTTATCTTCAAAAGCTGTTTGAAAAGACAAGCCCGTGGCCGAGGCCCTTAACAAATGGGGACGCAAGTGGTCGAAGCATCCCTGCAAAATTTCCCCCCCTGGAAAAAATGTGTTGGGCATAGTTGATATTGGCATAGATTGAAAAAATTGGGTACCTCTCAGAAACTCTTCGACACCCCTGGTGTCTCAAGCTGGTTACGGGCCTGCAGTGGCCTGATAAAATTCACACGTTCAGTTACGTGTTTCAAAACTATTTTCGAGTATTCTGGAAAGGCTACTTGGCAGTGCGTGTCGATAAAAAATACAAGGAGTGGAAATGACGTACAGTGCCCGTTTCTTCACTAGACTTGTAAAACCTGACTTCATGGAGCATAAGAGCGCCGTCTGTGCACAGCGAGAAAACGTGATTGCACGAGTTTATTTTGTTGATAGAAGTTATTCATTTCTTCCTGATCATCAGTCACTTCGCTAGTCGTCTCTAGACTTACGCACATCAANAAATCTTCTTTCAACTGCATGTACAGTATGTATCGACGGTAAACCAAGAAATACATGCAGTTCGACACGTTAGTTGACCCACCTAGCGAAAGGGGCCTCTTGCTTTATTACTTCAAACTTCATCTGCTACGTGATCAGAAATATCACAAAACATAACACATGACGACAACATACGTTTTGGTAAATAATCTTTCTAAAGTTTCTTTTTTTGTTCTTTTCCACAAACCAATTCCACCATATTAATAACGTACTGTTTGATAAGTCATTCCCAAATTGCATGCGGTTTCTTTTGTTTTTCTATTGCAAAAGCAAAGCACGAGGATACTTCTAATCCTATTGTGTCTTCAGAAACATACCCGAATATAGGCAGAGTTTCTACAGCACGAAATCGAGAGCAGTTGGTCTGCAAAGACATGTGATTTTCATGTACATGTGTGGGACGGCGTTGAGCAAAATGAGCCTATAAAATTGACGGCTTCGTGGAACCATCACGAAGCGCTTTGGAACAAAAGATACCTTGAGGTTTTTGAATATCATCTGTTTTATTATAAATTCCACCCGAAGTCCACGTATGGTTCTTGTTAAGATATTTTCTTTGGCGTATCACTGTAATTAAGCATGTTGAAATCTTTAATTGTTAACTCATGAATAACTCATTCACTAAAAATACCTCCACTGTGCTGGCTGTCTGCGGTCCAGCGGGGGCAAATGGGGCGATCGCCTCCCCCTAAAACCTACAAAAGTAACTTTATTCACCATGATTTCATACCATTCCGAAAAAAGCATTTGCGATATAAAGCCATTTTGCCGTCCATTATTTTGTCATAGTGGTGAACTACAGGCTACTTCATCTCTCTTGCAGTAGTGAACCCACGAATGAGACTTGACTACCAAATATTAGCGAAATTGTCCCCCCTAAACTTACTGTCTGGATTCGCCCCTGCTGCGGTCTGTAGCATGCTGTGAAAAGAAAGAGAAAAATAGCATTGCACTCTGACCATTGTTTGTGAAACCAGTGAAATTTATTGCACAATAGAGGATTTTTCAATTCTGACAGAGTTACAATCTCCCGTTACGTAAAAAGTCCAAATGAAGTTGTGAACAGGAACAATGTTGTGCCCACGAGCAGATCAATTGAATCTGGTAGCCTACATATTTAAAGATGAACTATAACAGAAAACTTATAAGTATGCATAACTCTGAACCATAAGCCAAAGTGCAACATCTCCAATTTGTGTGCTATATCCGTAAACCTATTTTATAACAATGTTATGTGACGCCGGACATGGAGCCTCTCTCACCAAGCTACGAACAGAACAATGTCAGGTGTACTTTTGGGTTTTGTCCTGCAACTAACCAGCCTGATAATCTAATTTATAACATTTTGTAATTTTCTAAAAGCTCATGTTTGTTATAGGTTATAATCCAGTAAATTTACCCCCTTGGAAGCTGAAACTTACTCCTGGGGGTAAATTTACCCCAGGTTAAGAACCACTGTCCTATATATTGATTTTTCATCAGTTAGGCTTTAACTGATGGCCCCATCAGTGAAAGCCAGGTGGAAGCGCCTGGTTTGACTTGTTAAACCTTTTGATGACTTAAATGCTATCACAATGTAGTCAATACACCACAACGACTAACCTTCCTGGGTTGCATGCATCCGGAATTATTGATTCTCCGTTTAAATTGCGGAGTAGAACGAAAATACCGTCCAGTTCTAAGCCAAAAAAATGCGAAACAATTGCAACGAGATGTTTGCGGAGTGTTAATGACAACAAACGTTGTTAACAAGCGGTAGGTTACTCACCTTGCTTAGCACTTTCGGTCCAGTTGACTGTAACAAAGATGCGAAGCTGTTTATCAACGTGTGAGAAATTAGTCCAGTAGAAATGCTTCACACTGTTTATCTTCTTCAAATTTCCTTTAATATATAAATTTACTGGTATATTATACTGTAAATAGCTGTCGAAAATCACTTGATAATAAAGGAAAACAAACTTGCTTATATAATCTAACTGACGACCGTTCCTACAAAAGTACCAAACTTCTTAATCAATGACCGAAATCATATCAAATCACAGGTAAATCAGTTTTTTACAAAAGGGCTCAAAAGTACTCATAAAGACTGACACCAAAGAAAGAAAACTTTTCAAGAAAGCAAACTGAAAGTTCAGTTAATTTTTCAGTGATCAGGCCGAGCCTTGTATATACAGCGTCATATCCCTGAACGCCAGAATCTGACATAAACGAAATCAAAATAGAATTATTATACAAACCTGATTTACATATTGGATATCTTCCTAGCACGCTTCTGCCAATGATGAAAAAAAGATAGACTGTCAGAACATACCTCATACCTTCAGTTTTAACAAAGACCTTTTTGATAGACAAAAACTCAGCTGGTCAGAATACCAAGTGAAACTAAGCTTTTTTCTCCAACATAAAAAATATTTTATAGCAAAGTTCTAACGCCGTAAGTTATGCGGCGTTATTTCAAGTATACAAACCTTCATCTCTAGTCAAGGAAAATCCTTCTAGTAGTTTTAGGACCCGAAATGGGTTTGGTGAAACCAATTTTGCTATTGAAGCTAGGTACACTCTTGCTTTTTTAAAAAATCAAACGATGCATGAAGTTACGTTACGATTGTTTGGGAGCGGTTCGTCACGGGGTAGACAGCGATCTGCCAAGATTTCCCTGAGTAGTATAGATAAAAGGAGAAAATGAAATATATCTGTAGATCGTAGTACGTGTCACCAAAAAAATTTCGAGGTTTGCTGAGGCACACTGAGCCCAAGTTTCTGCCAACATTTACGTGAAAAGTCAAAACATTCCTGTTGCATTTACTTTGGATTTTTTTAATTCAGTCGTTTTTCGTGTCGCTTTTCATTTTGGAAAAACGTAACTAAAAATTCACCTGTGCCAATAGCTTTCGTTTTCATTCATTTCTGCTATGTCACGCACACGCGCGCTATCGATGTAGGCTCACTTTAAAAATCATGTCGTGTTGCAAAGCCACCGATTGCCAGAGTCGATTTTATGTTTGGGTCAAATATCCTGAATTGGAATGCTATATCAGCTTTGAAGCAAAGCAAAATACAGGAGGTGCTGTTTGTACGGTGTTCATTGTTCCGTAACCGAATGACGCAAGTCTCCTTTCAACTGATAATAACAATTTTTGGTGAAACGGAAAAATCGAGGCCGTGAAAACCTTAAAGCTCCAGTCATCCGTGAATACCGTTGCCGTCGTGGCAAAAATAATGCTCGTTCTGAATGCAAGAAAAAATTGTGATCACTATACCACGTCACTGATGCTCTTTTGAAACGAAGATGGTTTACCAAAAATTCCAATTGCCGCCTGCAAGTACTTCATTGTTGTTGTTTCGATTAAGGCCTCTTGGTTATGAGGCTGTTGATCAAAACAGTCTTTGGCCATATTTGTTCATTTTTTGTTGACAAAATTAAACGTTTGATGAGTGCTACAAAATTTAAAAACTATATCAGTTACGAAAGTTTTTAGAGGATGTCCAAAGGCATCAAAAGCGAAAATTCACGTAACAGAAAAGAATGATGGGCTTGACCCGTTGTAAGCGAACGTCTATAATATTTTCCTCTTGACATTTAAATGATGGCGCACCATTTACCAGATGTCTGTCTCGTACCGAGACCACCGTGACAAACTCTAGTCGGCCTTGCTCATGATTTCACTCAATAACACGCTGATTAGCGAAGCTCTGCTTACAACCATCGAGCAAAATCACTCAACAGCTTTCTGCAAACTAGCGAAGTTTAAATTGTCACCGGTGCATCCTCGGCCGCAAGCTCTAAGAAACTGAAACATCGTTAAAATAGTTCCACAAAAATATGGCAAGCAAACAATAGTTTCGAAGAAATTGCCGAGACTGTCAATTGCAAGCAAATGACGTCCCAAGTTCCAACACAACATCAGTAACCCTTTGCACTTGTGTCTACACCAATACCACCTTAATCCTTAACTTTCATTCAGCTTTTAAACACCGTCGCTTTGCTGGAAAAGCTGCTACCGATCCTTGTGGTTACATTTCGGATTACATCTTTTGTATCCACTGCGCCAACAACGATATACTGAGAAACTACAGGTCACCAACAATTGAGTTAAGCATTTTTTAATATAAGTTCTCCGAGCGCTTCCACCCAAAGAATGAGCCAGCACCTCTGATTAAAACATGCTGCATTTAGCTGATTTCTCTGAATGTGCTAACCGTGAAGTTCCTTTGATGACAAATCACTTCTGTTTCACTTACTTTCACACAGCTAAAAGAGTGCGCAGGTAAAAGATGTATTTTTGTGAATCTGGAAAACAAAAGTGAAAAAAAATGTGAAGGTAATAAGTGTCAACGGAACTTTTGCAAGGCATCAATTTACCGATAAGAAAGCAATATAAATTTCGCAACATTCCGTGTTAAAACTTTCCAATTTGTCAAAACTTACAAATGTAATTTTTTCAGCTTTGTTAAAGCAAATTAATGCATGTTCGCAGTTTTTTTTAACGTTTGACCTTGGTGACCGTTAAGGCATTTTGAGAGACAGCAAGTATTTCACCTGAATACCGAAATGATCATAAATCGAGGTTTTTGTATACTTTGGCGGTGGTTATGCAGAGGTTCTACTGTATTTTGAGAGACGTTTGGAAAAATTTGAGAGACCGTTTCAGTCTCTCAAAACGCCTTAAAAAACATTGCATGTGCGTACATGTCAACCATTTTTCGCCGGCCACAAAGCACCAGCTGAAACGCTGTAACGTAATGGTTAAGCTTTTCGAAAATGCCAAAATTGTTATTTTAAGCATTACTGCCGTTCATGTATAGTCCTGGGGAAGGTGGGGCAATATCGTCTCCCACTTTCTTGGAAACAACAACTGCGCTCCCATACCTTTGATGTGGCACCAAAGACTTGATGCTTTTGTGTTAATTTTGTGAAATACAAATAAAAACGTTCTCTACTCTCTTGGCTGTGGCAAACTGTATCTTTTCTTCCAAGAGAGCGTTGCGCCACTTCAGTGTTTCTTTCGGCGACACCACTAATTACAACTCAGTAAAGGAAAACTGACGCCATTGCATTGAAATCCACCAGACTTCTCCCAGGTAACTTAGTTGTTGTCAGGGGCGCAACCAGCTCTCCATTTCGGGGGGGGGGAATTTTCATGAAATTTCATTCGATGACGTCATCGTGCTTATTCAACCGTGGTACAACTTTTTCGCAAACGGTCACATATAATAACAATCTAGTTTTGTCCTCAGACACGAAGTCCATATTACAAACACACACATTCTGCACAACGCTGGTTAATAACAACAGACAAAACAGAACGTTTCACAATAGTGTTGGAGGCTGAATTACCGGCGTCAAGCGAAATTTCTGACTTCACGCCATATGCGCATGCACAGAGCAACATTCAACATATTAAATACGCTGAGAAAACGGATGATTAGGGCTTAAGATTTGGTGTTTAGGTAAGTGTGTCGGGTTAGGGTTTATGTTACAGTTAGAAAAACAAAATAATTGAAGTCTAAGATTAAGTCCAATATTTTTCACTGATTTTACTTATTCCCGTACTGTAGCTTGTTGTGGGTATCGGACATTTAACCAAAAAGTTTTAATTTACACAACACACATCAAAAAGGTAATCGCCAAACTTTATTCCTTTACTCTGAGAAGCAAAAGAACTGACAAAAAATAATAGGTCAGAAATTTCGCTTGACACCGGGCTACAGAAACTTACTTAACAGAACGTTTTGTAACGGCGTTGGAGGCCGAGCCT
>JGI24021J15306_10004305_pt1 | contig 16478 bp, 8 predicted proteins | sample Ectturendosymbi1_FD_15306 | JGI IMG/M metagenome (IMG submission 15306) | reverse complement strand
TTTGGTACACGAAAAGCGGAAGTGCTAAATAGCCTTATAATAAATACTACGGCCAAAGCAAACGATAGTTGTATCGTTTGCTTTGGCCGTAGTATTTATCATTAAGATTTATTTCTGACTTCTGAATAAATGCAAAGCTGTATTTGCTGTGGCGTGTTTTTATGATTTATCTGCTCATTTTAAAAAATCCCGTGTCGTGTTCTAACTTTGGTAAGTTATGCGAAAGTCTTGTCAACATAGGCCTATGGGACAGGTCTACTTCTCATTACTTGAAAAAATTTTGCGAGGACGTATTACTTTCATGTTTTTCACCGCTCATGTTGTTCTGGCCGTTGATTAAAATGTGACTTGCTTGTAGAAAGTGCTCAAAAATGATATTAGGCAGTTTATGAACAGAAAAATCATTTCTGATAGCCGAAGTGTAGAAAACATGCCAGACTATACATTGAGAAGTGAGGTTCAACTAGGACAGCACAGGCTAATGACCAGGGACGCCGGAGAGCGGCGGAATATAACGGAGCATTGTTCCCCTGTCCTTACATAAGGGGTGCAACGGGGGCATTGGCGCCTTTTCATAACAGTATCACAGGTCATTTCATTGTTTGCAAAGATCGAGTTGAAACAAACTTATTGCAACTATTCGCGCACGCAGGCGATTCAGAATGGTTTTCTATTATTTTTGTTATTATTTTTGAGATCAACATCGTTGCTGAACAGAAACAAGCATAATTGGTAACAATTTTTATGTTTTTTATAAGTTTCCATTGCCCTCAACTCTTTTACTGCATCCCCTGCCCTACAGCTGCTCCTTGCGTCCCTGCTGTGATGACAGCACCACAAACGTAGTTGTGGATATATCAAGTCAATTCATACTCAGTTGTCTGCAGTTCGCAATAATAACGATATTGGATTATATGTCAATTCAGCAAAAGCTGTAACGGTTAACAGAAAGTGCACCCTTTTGGCAACCTCGTATACGCTTCCGCCTGAATACGATTTTAAAAAGGATCCGAATGGAGCACGTGCCTTTATGGGGGAATTTTTTGCGGTAAAAAATAGGTAAATCTTTTATTGAACGTCCGTTTGCCAGCAAAACGATAAGCAAAATGTCCATATTCCCCCCTGAAAAATTTCGGCGGACGCCCATGCAGCTCACTGACGCACAAAACAACCGTGTTTTCAAGCATTGTTTCCCCAAAACAGCTCGGACGAGTTTTGGCCATCTGCTTACAAATCCTATTCAGTGATCTGTGTCAAAGGTATCAAAATAATCTTGCCATTTGCATCTTCGTGGCCCTGTGAATATGGATTTTCTGTTCTGACAGAAATTAAAAGCAAAAAACGAGAGACTTCTTGGCATTTACAACAAAATGCGGGTGTGCTTAGCAACGATGGAACCTCGTTTCAACCTTATTTTTTCCCGAAAACAGGCACACCCCAACTCATTAATTTTTTAAAGCAACTTTGTTTTGCAGTAAGTGTGCTGCGAAATGTTTTCTATTTTCTTAGTGCACCGCAAGCTGAAAAAGTTTGAGAATCACTGGTACAGAGCTTTTGAAACAGCCAGGGTGTTCACTTTGCTTGTTGAACACCTTGGTTACGTCATGCGTTGTTTTGCCAGCAATTCCGCTTAATCTGTACCGGGGAAGCGAGCTGTGCAGTAAGCTGGATTTATTGTGGTGGACTTATACAGATGGGTTTTGCTTCAGGCTGAAATAGCTACTTTGGCTAGGTAGGTGGTGTGGTTTTTCTGTGTGATGATTATTGCAACAGCTTGAACGATTTTTAAAAGTCAAGTCAAGTCAAGTCATGTTTGCGCTGTAAGTACTCAGCAGTAAAACACATTTCAATCGACAAAGCTGGAAACAAACAGCACAGGTTGGGCGAAAGACCGCTAAAGCAGTCATTAATCAAGTCCAGCCTACACTCAATCACTATCAAGTTTCAATATTACAGGTGAAGCACAAAACATGAGTTCAAAATGAAACAAAAACAAAACAAAAAACCAAGTGTGCTCAGTTTATGGTCAACTCTCAAAAACATCTTAAAAATAACGTACTGTATATATCACACATAAGAGTCAATACCCAGCAAGCATTCGCGGTTTTACTTAATTTGAAAACGTATGTAATGGTAACATTTTGATATTATTGGAAATACAACCCCATGCAACAGGTCCTACATATTGCAGCATTTTTTTACCATGATCAGTTCTAACACTTTTATGATGAAAATTTCCTGAAACTTGTTTAAATAATTCGAATTTTTGGTGACGGCAGGCCGAAGCCTGATGTTCTTGCTAAAAGTCATGTATTTCACAATTCGGCTTTGTAGCACTTGCACTGGCCTGATAACAGTTAAAATGAGAATGCTCGAAGCTGAATATTACTGACTTTAGTAGTGGTGAGCCTAGGCTCACGTGCGAAGGAGCCGCTAAAATGTGGAATGTTGATAGCAGTCGAAAAACGGATGCTTCCTAACACGTAAGCATGTCGAAAATGTTATTTATTTCTTAGCAGTGAATTCAATTGAAAGATTTTGTCACAAGAAATGAAATTAATTAATTCTTGTTCGCGCCCGATGCTGTCGACGTTCTAGCGCACTAGTTCCCTAACTTTTTCTGATCGCGTACGAATTGTGGGTCCCCTACTGTCAACATGTACCACCTTGTTCCTGGAAAAGGCAATATGCCAGATATAATTCGATCAAAAGTTTGGAAGACCAGAATTGACACAAATGCAACCTGAAGAAAATGGCTGTGAGAAAGTATTATGGCCGTTTTCAGGAAGCAACGAAGGAAAAAATACCAGAACTCGACAGGTAAAAACTATAGCTGTGAATATATTTTTTTGTGACAAAAAACACAAAGCAGGTCTATTCGTATGCCATCTTGAAGGCCTTCGCGTACCACAGTTTGGGAACCACTGTTCTAGCGTATACGTGCTGCGCGTGGTTTGATTATGATCAACTGCCAACGTGTTCAAGTGTTCGAATGGCTTATGATAGGCGACAACCACCACGTCTGGTGAACCTTCACAGTTTTGGGCTGGTTGCTAGCCTGGTGAACACCCTACCAAAATGGCCACCTAACGTCACTGATGTGTGTGGTCAGATAACTTCATCGCCGCCTTTTTCCGAATGGCGAGCAGTTGGTACTTCGATGACGTCAGGCTAGAAACAACCATCTTCGGATAACCCGGATCTTTGCCTAAACCGGATGGATAAAGTCGTCGGTCAAATCGAATCCGGATTAACCGAGGTTTCCTGTACTTTCTTCACTTACTCCCAAAAGACCTTAGGTTCGAACATGGGGGCATCAAAATTGTTTCTTACGCCGGGCGTCATTCCACCTCAGTACGCCCAGCGGATGAAACCTTGTTTTGGCTGCTAACCTCACGTCAGGTCTCTTAAGTCCCGTCTGCACGGAGGGTGAGCAATCCTTTGGTTGTTTTATTGCATCCAGGAATCACCGTGTACGTCGCAGAAATACCATACGCAATGAAACCAACGATTACGTCTGGCAACTCATGGCCCGTCCTCAGTGTTGACGAGCCTTTACTTGGGGGGTTGACCCGAGCTCTTGCAACAACTGTGGTACAGAATCATTGCAACGTACACAACATCAGTTCCTTGCTACACTTCAAGACTCATACCTAGGCCTCTACCGGAATGTAGCGCCGATTGTGGAAGAAAGTCAAGATTTCGAATCAGCTGCCACTACGCTGTACATGTTAAGTGTATTTGGGTTTCCTCTTGGCGTTAACATCTGGAGATTACGACAAAACGTTCAATTATTTTACATAAATGTTCCAAGCTAAAGGGCCAAGAATCAGTGGTGGAGTCTAGAGACGCATTTTTACGAGTCTCGGTCTCAAAGATTTCAGGTCTCAGTTAGGACCGTAAAACATATACTAAAAACAATAATCTTTCCTCCCTAAATGTATTTTTCCTCCCCAAACCTTCAAACCTGGCTACGGGCCTGGCTTCGGCCATTAGCCTATAGCTTTTAGAGTTTGAATACTGCAACGATAGAGATTAGGGAACCTGCAGTGCAACCTGTTTTTTGTCTGCTGTATCTGCAGGTAAGAAACAACCAAAGCAGGAAAAAAATGCCAGAAAATTGAAAAAATGTCAACTTCGAAGTGATGATGACATTAAAAAAAAAATTTAGAAACATGTCGGCATGGGTGTCGGAAGGATTTTTTTCCGAGGGCCAATAGTGTAGCCAAAACGATTTTGGTAGGGGGGAAGTGGCAAATCCACGCGAAACTAAGAAAACCTTTTTTGCAAAACATTTCATAGGAAAATGTCAAGTCTAAATCCATGGGCCTCCCTGCCGACGTCCATGCATGTCGGCATATTCCACAAATTAAGTCTCGAGATTTCACCAGGCCTCACTCTCGAAGTTTAGGTCTCGACTACATCTCTGTCCAGAACACGAGCTCCGCACCACATTGGTATGTTAATATTGTTTGATGCCAATGATTCCCCGACTTCATCTTCAAAAACAGACTATTCTTGTGAAAACTCGTGTTCCTGTTGAAAATTATTCACCAAGATCGGCATTCTCTTGCTGTTCCCATTTTGTGCTTGTCAATTTATTGCGAGGCTGAACAAACTATACGGCTGTAGGAGTGTTTTCATTGAAGTTCACGGAAAACCGCGACCGGAAAAACGGTTGACGATATAAGTCTAGGCAACAGGGTAACGGTTGTTTTTTATCCGGATACTCGCTACCCTGAAACGGAGTTTTTGTAGCTCCACCGACGTAAACCCGCGTCGTGACTTACCGTGTCTGCGATTTTCTGTGCTACGCACTTCGACTATACCAGTGCTTCCCAACCTTTTCTGGCAATGACCACCCAACCAGCAACCACCTGCTCTTACATCAATGCGAAAAACAAAACTGCTGGTTATAGACAACAGTGTAGGACGCAGGGGTGCAAGCGCACCCCCAAAAGTTCTGATTTGTCAAAAATCTGAGCAAAATGTCTGAAAATCCAGGAACAATGGCGCCGAACGTTTGCAGAAAAACACATGAAGACCTTTTTTTGGAGGTCATACCAAAATGTCTTCATGATCTTGGCGGGTGAAAATTTAGCAAAAAGTCGCACAAAAAATTTTCGGGGTAGTTTGGCGAAATTCGGGCAAAAGCCCTATGCACTCTACCGTTTCATTCCTCACGGCTAAGCAGTGTCGCGTCCAGTACTCTTTCAAGAGATCACCAAACAGGCTTCACACTTTGCTTGCAGCAATAGACTTTTATAGTGTCTTTGCACGATGATGTCAAACGCCGAACAGTAACTCGCTTCACGAAACAAACTTGCCGCCATACTGTGGACTGATTTTTAAAGGTCAGCCTCTTAAATCCGGCCTCGGAGCGTGTTAAATCTGCGACGCAACATGTTTTGTCATAGGCAGCTTATCATGAAAGGGAAAAGCTCTGCGCAGACATTGTTTGCTTCATCGCAACGGCGTTGGCTTCAGCGTCACGTGACATCACCAGGTGCTACGGGTACATCTGGAGGTAGAAGTTCGACAGCCTGGCCACATGCTGTTTAGCCTATCATTTACATTCCTTTGTCCTGGTTTTTGCATGGATATGCGTTCATACCACCTACTTCGATAACAACAATCGCCACGGGTATCCCAAGCAGCTGCTTGAAGTATAATGGGTAAAAATGCCCAAAATGATTTCCTCGATTTTTAAAATGACACAGTTGCGCACAAATCACCAACACTCTTTCACCAGTCAAATCCGACGGCAATGCAGAGCTGTTAATCATGTTGGCTGTTCTTTGCTGCCTGTCACCACTTTTATGCTATAGCCGGACTAGTAGCCATCACCTTTTTAAACTCAGCTTCGATAATAGCAAAGAGGACCATCAGTGGCAGAATAGCAGTCTTTTCTTTTTAAGCGTTCCAATGTACATGCACATTTCTTTGCAGGTTGCGAAAGTTGCGTGAACAACTCCAACTCTACTGTTCTTCCAATACAACTTATAAAAAAAGAGAAAAGTGTTAAAATACCCAAGTCGCAAATTTTTGTGATGAAATGGGCAAAATCGAGTCTACGTAGCCTCCAAAACACAAGCCTTTTTCCCAAAGGATTGTTGACTTCTACGAAAACATTGCAAAATCTCCAGGGTTCGAATTCAAGCCAAATTCTATGAGTATTTGTAAAACCACAAATGTCAATATAGCCGGGACGCGCGTTGTTGCGATCTGACGGAGATCTTTTCCAGGCATGATCGTCGCAGTCAGCGTCGTCTGCAACCGAACAGTGGGCTGTTAGTTGTCCACAAGGACGCGCTGCTTTACCATACATTTGCGATACGATGTAACGCCTAGCACTCTCGCGCACTGTGCACAACAATGTTACTTCGCACCTTCCTCCAGAGTTGAAAATGAGATCCGCGTTTGGTGCGCCCTTGGGTGGCTGATATTTGGGTCGGCGCTCTCGGTTCAAGTTCGCAGGTGGCGCCCTGTAAAAAACGGATACATACTCGGGAGATTTGTACTTTGAAGCAATCGGTTGCAGTTATTACCTTCAGAAAGCACAGGTTTTTATTAGGTACGGCACAAGCCATTGAAAAATATAGGAAAACAAGACTGGAAGCGATGGCGAAGCCACAAACACCTGATGCGAGTTTCAGCGTCTGGTGATGCCTCTACAGTGAATTTAAAAAAGTTGGATAATATAACTGAAACTGCAATACCCTTATGGTGTTTCTTTTGTACTCTTATCAGCAAATACTGTGCCAAGATCTGGCAGACACTGCATCCAGGGGTGTAACGAAGGGGAAAAAGGGGGACAATTCCCCGGGCATCGAATCACTATGGGGCGTCAAATGACTGCGGAGTGCGCTGAAAAGTTCCAAAAATGTCACAAGTACTTTCTTCAATACAGTACATTTGCTTCCGAAATACCTCAGGTTCAAACATCAAACATGGGGACGCCATTTAACCTCGTTCCGCCCCTGATTGCATCTCACAGAAAAGAATGAAATGTGTGTCAAACCTTTCAAAACCTTGTACGGTTAGTCTTGGTACTAAAATTTCCTAGTGTTCCCTTCATCAACTTGTTGTTCAACAGCAAAGTTGATAAAAATGAAACCCAATAAAATGCAAAAATTCAAGCGGGCGTTGCTATAAAATGTTTGTTCATAAAATTAAAGGTAACCCACAAACGCATCTCCCTCAGCGAAACAAAAGCTTGAGAAATAAAGTAACCTCGGTGTTTAACGTATCTTGGCAAGGCGTTATAAACTCACGCGTAAAACTCCCACACAATCCTTTAAATCCTCCCGGCAAAATCTCCGCAGCAACGTGGGGTTTGCACAACTGAAGCCAACAGAGTCCCATTCTTACAAGAACACTAAAACTGTTTAATTGCCAAAATTATCACAACTAGATTTTACTACGTTTTCCGTATTCAATTTTTACTTTTAGAATTTTTTTAAATTTTTTGCAACATCTCAGACCTACGTCCAAGCAGTTATTATTAATATTATGTTGTTTCGGAAGCAATTCCGATTCTTAGCATCACAAAAGAGCGAAGTGTCGGAGACTTTTGTCATCCTGATCGTGTTGATGCCAACACCCTGATCCCGAAATGCTTGATGTTACAGAAGCGAAAACGACCAGACAAAACGCGAGTATAAAGATATTCGTAATATTAAAAAACAAACCCAACTCCACGCGAGCTCCTTATAAAATCACGTGATATGCCCGCGCGGCGAGAACATAGTTTCGGTTTTGATTACGTTTCGAACGCGAACGGAGTTAACTCGTTAGGATGCTGTTCACATTCCCTGACAAACATAAGGTGAATATGCCCGTTAACTGGGATTCCAAACACACGCAAACACGTGCACATAAGTTCACTCTATGCTTCGAAGTGGCATGTTGAGTGATTACTTGTTTCATCACCCCTATTTGTATTTTGTTCAGTTTCCCAAACTTCTACTCAGTTGACTGGAGTTGGCAGAACCATTGGATTACTCTTGAGGTCTTTATAAACTGGACCACTTTATCGCATTACTATATAAAAATACGCACCACACGAACCTCTGCAGTGTTTAAAAAAATTGTGGAAAGCTTATTCAGAGGGTGGCGATTAAAAGCTTGTGGCTCAGTTCAGAAACTAGGTCGGGTTCCGCAAAATATGTTTGGCTGTCCAATTGCCCTTCATCCCAGCCAGAAAGCATGCATCAAATCTGAAGATCGTTTTTTGATCCAAAGTTGGACTTCAACCGTCGACAGCGAACGTCATAAACAACATTTGGGCAGCAAACCCGAAAGCAACTATGAAGACGCTTTGGTGCACTTCTTTCAGTCAGGCAATTTTTCTTGGTGTGAGCTCACATCACTTTGCGCCACCGGGATAATACCAAAAATGTCAGTTCAAAAAATTAATCCTCCATACATTCTAAACTTGCGGACGGCAAGGTTGTCGTAAGTACTTTTTTTCCCAACTAAAAATGTGCGGCTGGTTGCTATCAGATAAGACCGGGTGGGGATTCATGCTAACGCTCCAAAACTCATGGCATAAAACACGTAGCAGTGAGACTCTACCCTTGTGTGTGCTGCTGGCACGGGCTAGCTCCAAAGCGTTCGTTACGCTTTCTTCCCGCAGAACTAGATCTGCACAACTTTTCAAAGCAGCATGTGGGCGCTTTGTTCAACTCCACACCTTAGTGTACTGTAGACGTGAAATGGACAAAGACTGTTTGGACAAGACCAATCAAAGACGTCGAAAAAGAGGGAGATAACAAAAACTCTGGTTTCATACACCATAAGAGAACGCTACAAGTTTGATTCGCAGCGACCGGGGAATGACGAACGCAGCCTTCCGCTCGCTTACTTACCGTATTTAAATACTGTCGACAGGGTATAACTCATACGACGCGTAAGTAAATTTTGAGCAGGGGCTTTCAACAGCATGAAACATAATCTTAGATACAACCCCAACCTGCACACAGGAAAACATACAGTGCGTCCATAACAGTGGAGCAATGGCTATCATCTTTTGCTAGACTTAGTACGAGTAACAAATACACAGCACGAAGATAGAATTAGATGATTTGACGCAGAGTCATGTACCTAGCAAAAGCAGTGTCAATCTGATGTTGTTCTTCTTCCACTTGCCTTTCGTTGATTGACAAAGTGATTTGTTTCAACTCTTGTTTTCGCTTTTCTTCTGCCTGGGTTCGGTCTCGGAGTCCGGCAGCGAATTGCTCAGATACTGGTATGGGAAGAGTTCGAAGAGTGGGCTTGTTGCCTTTCTTGGTCAACAAAGCAAACCTGAGGTTTAAAAAATGCACGGATTTCAGTTTGCGGTCACGTAAGAACGAGAAACGACAACCTGTGTTGCACGTGATGCGCATCCAGCGCAGACATCGCCATGTCTGCAGTCGCGTTAGGATGTGCGTGAACCGAACAACGACAGTTCTAATTTCCCTATATGCACGTGTTATTGATGGGGGTCAACAAGGCGACGTGGTTCTGTGAAGAGCCAATGTTAACTACGGGACTGAAACAGGGCAGTGTTTCCGACTTCAATGGCGAACAGTTATTTTTGGAGCAAAAAATACGCGACTGCTGCCGGAAAACGATTTTTGACATGAACTGGAAACGGCCTTCGCAGCAAAAATAGCGAAGCCGATGAAATTCTGCAGTGCATGTGTCTCAATATAGGGCAAAGGGCAGTCGTTGATGAACCGCACGACTGAAGACGCTCCGAAACGCCATCGAAAAAATATCGCAACGGTTCGCAATTTTCCTCACAGCTACGTCAGACAGGTCACGGCCGCAAACAAAGCACAGGTGTGAGAAAGTGAAATGTTGTGGCGGGGAAGAAAAAAACGACACAATTGCCCGCGATGCAGGAAATGCAACGACAACAAACAGCCAAGTATTGACCCAGTGGCGCCGAGGTTGACATATTTCTCTTTTTACGCTGCACGCGCGCTACTAGACCAATTCCTGGTTTTTCTTTGCTTTTCATTTCGAAAAATGATTCTTCCCAGCCATACAAAGCAACTTGTTAACTAAATCCAATATGCTTTTCTCAATGGCTTAAGGGTTCTGATAAAGTAATTTCACTCTGCGATGGATTTGCTTTAAAAGAACGCTCAAACATTTAACGAAATATATTCCGGCCAACTAAAAAAGGCGTTATTACATATTGTCCTGGACAGGTAATGGCAACTACTGTCACCAAGCTCTTTAAGCCAGCCCGCTGCACTTACCCAATTTATATTGATAAATGCAACTCATTTTTTAACAACTTATTTATACTGTTTATACAAACATCTCCCCACCTGCTTTCGATCAGGCCCGCTGTCAAAGCTCTTGGTCTTGGGTAAAAAAAAGTTTTTTTTGCTGGTTTTAAACGATTAATACGCAATATCTGCTTGGAGCAGTAGTCTGAAAAATACAGCCATTGCTCCACAGCAACGAAAACGAAAAGTAACGGATGCAATTTCGGGCACACTTTATGAAATCTAACCAGCAACAGCTACTTCCACTTAAACATGCGGGTAGCAAACACCAGTGTAACCTCAATAACCTTTCAGTTTTCAGCAATACCTTGTCAAATGTGGCCTTGAAGCTGTTAATTAAAGTTGGTTATGTACAAAAAGAAAGGCTGTTATCGCTTCGTGCGCATCTTCATCCCATTAAAGCGAACGTAAATGTTCGGTTTCAAGTTATGTACACAAAACTGGACAGGATGAAAGAGATGGGATGTGCAAGAGCGGCTTTAGCAAGCAAACAGTGCGTGGTCTTAATCAACCGGCCAACCATGCAGCTGCTGCTTAAATGAAGTTAGATCGAGGAAACCGGGTCCTCAATCCAATGGCACGCACAGCGCTCACACAGCAAGTATGACGCGACAGCTGAGCTTAGGCACGGCGTAGATTGCAGGGCCCACGCAGTGAGAAAGAAGGCAAGGTCAATTCGCGATAAATACCAGTGACTCATCAGGCAGAGGACAGTAGTATGGCCATGGATACGACCGACTGACGATCAGCAACAGCTATCACACTTCGCATTCGTGGAATTTTTCCACAATCGAGGGGCGCATTGCGCTTAACACGTTACAACGAATAAAGGCAACACCTTAGCGACGTAAAACTTGTGCAAGAATAACTAAATCATATAGGGCTAATGGCTTATTCATCCATAATCCCGCAGTCGATCAGAGATAGAAACCACCGAAGACGAAAACAACTCACTTGATGGTCTGCGCCTGGTCTTGCGGATGTTCCTGCGGTTTCGTTTTTTTCAGATTGACGGGGACAGTCATGTCATGCTGCATCACCACCGCCTGCTTGCGCGATTGTATGCTTTCTGCCTGAAAGTCAGATGCGAGTGGAACATGACACGACACTGTCGCGAGCACGAGTTTCGCAATCTCACAAACAACTGCAGCAAAAAAATCTTTCACGACCAAAATAAATCATCGTGCTGCGATGACCATCCGAGCTGATACGAAACGACGCAGGAAACCCACACGATAAGGTGATGCTACTTTTGAAAGAAGCACGTTTGAGTCAAGTGATAACGAAAGATTATGCAGTGACAAGGAATACAGTCTGCAGGCAGACAAACAAAATCCCGTCAACCGAGTAAGGCTGAGTAGGAAGGTTAGGCTCGGATAAAAATTCAGTTCATTTTATCAGCTTCAGAACAACAACACATTCCTTTTGATTCCGTTTCGCAATTTAGAAGTTGGAATGCGAATCACCCGCCTCATCTTCACATTCACAAAGCTTCTGTCACACGTGTTTCAAGATTAGAAATGAGTACACAAAACACAATGTCACTGAAGTATTTCAAAGATGAAGCGAAATTAATGTTTTCATGTGGGCATCGAAGCTTACCTGCCACCGTTTTCACTTCAACACAGGCATCGCTCAACATGCGTGGAAAGCAGTAGTTTCAAAATTGCTACAATGAATGCGACCGAATAAGAAACGCCGACAATAAATTGTTGCGATAAACGGTTCCGCTGTCGCTCTAAGGTAGATCCGTTTCGCCAGAAAAAAAACGGATGAGTCTCAACAAGCGGTGATACCGCAAGCAGCGCAACCAGGTGAGCTCCCAGGAAAACTACAAATGTGCGGCTGGTTGCTATCAGATAAGACCGGGTGGGGATTCATGCTAACGCTCCAAAACTCATGGCATAAAACACGTAGCAGTGAGACTCTACCCTTGTGTGTGCTGCTGGCACGGGCTAGCTCCAAAGCGTTCGTTACGCTTTCTTCCCGCAGAACTAGATCTGCACAACTTTTCAAAGCAGCATGTGGGCGCTTTGTTCAACTCCACACCTTAGTGTACTGTAGACGTGAAATGGACAAAGACTGTTTGGACAAGACCAATCAAAGACGTCGAAAAAGAGGGAGATAACAAAAACTCTGGTTTCATACACCATAAGAGAACGCTACAAGTTTGATTCGCAGCGACCGGGGAATGACGAACGCAGCCTTCCGCTCGCTTACTTACCGTATTTAAATACTGTCGACAGGGTATAACTCATACGACGCGTAAGTAAATTTTGAGCAGGGGCTTTCAACAGCATGAAACATAATCTTAGATACAACCCCAACCTGCACACAGGAAAACATACAGTGCGTCCATAACAGTGGAGCAATGGCTATCATCTTTTGCTAGACTTAGTACGAGTAACAAATACACAGCACGAAGATAGAATTAGATGATTTGACGCAGAGTCATGTACCTAGCAAAAGCAGTGTCAATCTGATGTTGTTCTTCTTCCACTTGCCTTTCGTTGATTGACAAAGTGATTTGTTTCAACTCTTGTTTTCGCTTTTCTTCTGCCTGGGTTCGGTCTCGGAGTCCGGCAGCGAATTGCTCAGATACTGGTATGGGAAGAGTTCGAAGAGTGGGCTTGTTGCCTTTCTTGGTCAACAAAGCAAACCTGAGGTTTAAAAAATGCACGGATTTCAGTTTGCGGTCACGTAAGAACGAGAAACGACAACCTGTGTTGCACGTGATGCGCATCCAGCGCAGACATCGCCATGTCTGCAGTCGCGTTAGGATGTGCGTGAACCGAACAACGACAGTTCTAATTTCCCTATATGCACGTGTTATTGATGGGGGTCAACAAGGCGACGTGGTTCTGTGAAGAGCCAATGTTAACTACGGGACTGAAACAGGGCAGTGTTTCCGACTTCAATGGCGAACAGTTATTTTTGGAGCAAAAAATACGCGACTGCTGCCGGAAAACGATTTTTGACATGAACTGGAAACGGCCTTCGCAGCAAAAATAGCGAAGCCGATGAAATTCTGCAGTGCATGTGTCTCAATATAGGGCAAAGGGCAGTCGTTGATGAACCGCACGACTGAAGACGCTCCGAAACGCCATCGAAAAAATATCGCAACGGTTCGCAATTTTCCTCACAGCTACGTCAGACAGGTCACGGCCGCAAACAAAGCACAGGTGTGAGAAAGTGAAATGTTGTGGCGGGGAAGAAAAAAACGACACAATTGCCCGCGATGCAGGAAATGCAACGACAACAAACAGCCAAGTATTGACCCAGTGGCGCCGAGGTTGACATATTTCTCTTTTTACGCTGCACGCGCGCTACTAGACCAATTCCTGGTTTTTCTTTGCTTTTCATTTCGAAAAATGATTCTTCCCAGCCATACAAAGCAACTTGTTAACTAAATCCAATATGCTTTTCTCAATGGCTTAAGGGTTCTGATAAAGTAATTTCACTCTGCGATGGATTTGCTTTAAAAGAACGCTCAAACATTTAACGAAATATATTCCGGCCAACTAAAAAAGGCGTTATTACATATTGTCCTGGACAGGTAATGGCAACTACTGTCACCAAGCTCTTTAAGCCAGCCCGCTGCACTTACCCAATTTATATTGATAAATGCAACTCATTTTTTAACAACTTATTTATACTGTTTATACAAACATCTCCCCACCTGCTTTCGATCAGGCCCGCTGTCAAAGCTCTTGGTCTTGGGTAAAAAAAAGTTTTTTTTGCTGGTTTTAAACGATTAATACGCAATATCTGCTTGGAGCAGTAGTCTGAAAAATACAGCCATTGCTCCACAGCAACGAAAACGAAAAGTAACGGATGCAATTTCGGGCACACTTTATGAAATCTAACCAGCAACAGCTACTTCCACTTAAACATGCGGGTAGCAAACACCAGTGTAACCTCAATAACCTTTCAGTTTTCAGCAATACCTTGTCAAATGTGGCCTTGAAGCTGTTAATTAAAGTTGGTTATGTACAAAAAGAAAGGCTGTTATCGCTTCGTGCGCATCTTCATCCCATTAAAGCGAACGTAAATGTTCGGTTTCAAGTTATGTACACAAAACTGGACAGGATGAAAGAGATGGGATGTGCAAGAGCGGCTTTAGCAAGCAAACAGTGCGTGGTCTTAATCAACCGGCCAACCATGCAGCTGCTGCTTAAATGAAGTTAGATCGAGGAAACCGGGTCCTCAATCCAATGGCACGCACAGCGCTCACACAGCAAGTATGACGCGACAGCTGAGCTTAGGCACGGCGTAGATTGCAGGGCCCACGCAGTGAGAAAGAAGGCAAGGTCAATTCGCGATAAATACCAGTGACTCATCAGGCAGAGGACAGTAGTATGGCCATGGATACGACCGACTGACGATCAGCAACAGCTATCACACTTCGCATTCGTGGAATTTTTCCACAATCGAGGGGCGCATTGCGCTTAACACGTTACAACGAATAAAGGCAACACCTTAGCGACGTAAAACTTGTGCAAGAATAACTAAATCATATAGGGCTAATGGCTTATTCATCCATAATCCCGCAGTCGATCAGAGATAGAAACCACCGAAGACGAAAACAACTCACTTGATGGTCTGCGCCTGGTCTTGCGGATGTTCCTGCGGTTTCGTTTTTTTCAGATTGACGGGGACAGTCATGTCATGCTGCATCACCACCGCCTGCTTGCGCGATTGTATGCTTTCTGCCTGAAAGTCAGATGCGAGTGGAACATGACACGACACTGTCGCGAGCACGAGTTTCGCAATCTCACAAACAACTGCAGCAAAAAAATCTTTCACGACCAAAATAAATCATCGTGCTGCGATGACCATCCGAGCTGATACGAAACGACGCAGGAAACCCACACGATAAGGTGATGCTACTTTTGAAAGAAGCACGTTTGAGTCAAGTGATAACGAAAGATTATGCAGTGACAAGGAATACAGTCTGCAGGCAGACAAACAAAATCCCGTCAACCGAGTAAGGCTGAGTAGGAAGGTTAGGCTCGGATAAAAATTCAGTTCATTTTATCAGCTTCAGAACAACAACACATTCCTTTTGATTCCGTTTCGCAATTTAGAAGTTGGAATGCGAATCACCCGCCTCATCTTCACATTCACAAAGCTTCTGTCACACGTGTTTCAAGATTAGAAATGAGTACACAAAACACAATGTCACTGAAGTATTTCAAAGATGAAGCGAAATTAATGTTTTCATGTGGGCATCGAAGCTTACCTGCCACCGTTTTCACTTCAACACAGGCATCGCTCAACATGCGTGGAAAGCAGTAGTTTCAAAATTGCTACAATGAATGCGACCGAATAAGAAACGCCGACAATAAATTGTTGCGATAAACGGTTCCGCTGTCGCTCTAAGGTAGATCCGTTTCGCCAGAAAAAAAACGGATGAGTCTCAACAAGCGGTGATACCGCAAGCAGCGCAACCAGGTGAGCTCCCAGGAAAACTACAAATGTGCGGCTGGTTGCTATCAGATAAGACCGGGTGGGGATTCATGCTAACGCTCCAAAACTCATGGCATAAAACACGTAGCAGTGAGACTCTAAGACGCTTACTTCGTAAGACGCGCTCACTGGAGGACGACTAACTCTCGCAGTATATTTACATTTCGTAGCCCGGCGACTACAATGTAAGGATCAGGATCAAAAAACAAATTGAACTTCTCCACTGTGAAAATCGTAATGAGCCGAAAAGAAATGCACAGATAGATCGTAAAATGTACAGTGAATAGGTGACTAACCATTATAGTGTCAAAAGCCTTTAGAAAATCATCGTCTTCCACACAGGGAACATGCTTGAGAGTGTTCACGACGACAGCGTCATTGCAGACGTCATCACCTCCTTCAACGTTTGGTGCATCAGACTGAAAATAAAACTTGATATTCAGCGTTTGCATGACCATTGCTACAATAGCAAAGCGCATTCTATTAGAGGGAGACAAATTGCAGTAAGCAATGTTTCTCGCAAGGTGCGCAACTGCACCGTACCACCATGCAGACCATTTGCGCAATGAAATATCATTCTCGCGCACTTGCAACATTCCAAATTTGAAAGTAAAATATCATTAACATTTTTGGGCGGAAGCAGAACACTTCTGAGCATATTGCATGGCCCTTTCAGAAGCTATTTGAATTAAATGTGTACTTTGTTCGCATTTTGATAAGATT
>JGI24021J15306_10004301_pt1 | contig 16480 bp, 6 predicted proteins | sample Ectturendosymbi1_FD_15306 | JGI IMG/M metagenome (IMG submission 15306) | reverse complement strand
GACTTCCGTGAAAAAGAACCAGCTTCAGGGCAAATTTCAATGGCGTAAGTTCAGAGGAAGGTTTTGTGTGGGGCCAAAGGATCTGGACAACCACCACTGACGAGCTGCAGCGTGTTTGGCGAGATCTAGACTATTGACATGTGTGCCAAGTCACAGTTTAACCCTACTGAAAAATTGTGAAATCGTTAATTTTTATAAATAAGTTTTGTTCTGTTAAACATTGAGTCAGTATAATTTCATATACCTGGAGTTGTATTTTTCATATATGCAGTAGCGTAACTAGAGGTTTGAGCCAGGGGAGGCAAAACTTAGCTAAAGGGGACCAATAACCAACAGAAAAGTTAAGAAATGATAGTAAATGTGAATGTCGTAGATGTCCATACTAGCTAAAAAACACCCCGAAAAACGCAAAAAAACAATTTGCTGAAAACCGAAAGACTACTAAATATCAAAATGTCAGCTGAAGGGGCCCAGCTTTTATATATACGTTGCCAGGGGGAGACTCGCCGTCAATTACGCCACCGCTCAGGTGATAAGGAATTATTTGAATACTATACTATCCCCGCCACAAGTCTTCATCCAGCTCTGTCCAATCGCGGTCCGCATGCTGCCCAGTTGAATGTTTTGTACGGCCCGCTTGAAGGTTTCATTATGGTGTATGTACAACATAATGAAAACTAATCCTAATTTTGATATCTTAAATTTGACGTTTTTGATATACAGTCTGCGGCGTCAGTGCCACTCTATCACGCCTGCATTGCGTACTGGCAGATTTCCATGTGTTCACGGAGATGCAAACTCCTAGTTTTCTGATTCCTACCTCAGTTGTTCCATTTGTACCAAAATGTGTTCTATCCTTGTTCCATTGGCACTTTAAATTGGCCTCTATGACATTACAGTTGTGGAGTGATTAGAGGTGCCAAAATTCGTTATTACTGCCTTAAGGTTCGAATGCTTTCAGCAGCTCAAGCTAAATTTCAGTTTGCTGAGAACAGCGTAAGTCATTCAATGTCCGGCTCTCATTAAGAGATTGACTTAACTTTTGGCCTGTGACGTCACAAGATTACGTCATAAATATTAATGATATGTGGAAATAATAGTGATTGAGCGATCATCCCCTACCTAAACACTTTGAATCCGCACATGGGGCCTCCCACCACGTCTGGGCCCCATCCCCTCCACCATCTAAATCCGGCGCTGGAACAATAAGCAAGTTTAGCGCCCCCATGTTCAAACCTAAGGTCTTTCGGAAGCAAATGTACTGTATTGAAGCAGGGGAAGACCCAGCCAGTATTTTTAGGGTGGGGCGATTTCAGTAATATTTGATAGTCAAGTCTCATTATGGCTTCGCTATACTGTAAAAGAGATGAAGTATACTTCACAACACTGTTGCGACAAACCAATGTACAACAAAATGGCCTTTAATCACCAATGTTATTTTCTGAAATGTATAAAACCCTGATGAAAGAAGTTACTTTCGTAGGTTTTAGGGGGGCGATCGCCCCCCCTGGATCTGCCCCTGTGTTAAAGAAATTACTTTTGACATTGTTGGGCCTTTTCGGCGCCCCACGCAGTGATTCGGCGCCCGCATGTTGAGTCGGCGCCCGGGAATTGTGCCCCCCTCATTACGCCCCTTCTCTATGCATTCATAAACTGCGAAGCTGCATCAACACCGCGCCCTTACCTAACACAATAAATCGGGTGTGTCACGCCAGCACCACTAAGCATTATGACAAAACTGTGGTATGGTGACATGCTATAACACGAGGGTCAGCTCAGACATTGTGACAGAACAAGAACGCTCGCTTGCTATATCTACGAGACCTCGTCCTTCTCACGCTATAAGAAAGGATAAGTCAGTCCGTACTGCTGCAATGCAGGCAAGAATATATTAGTCAGAATCTGGTTGAGACGTGTTTAAGTCCGTGGCTGTGAGAATCTGACTGTTATGCAAATAACTGCTGTTCCCACTCAGACTTCTTCGATGGCTACTAGTGTCCGATAAATAGGCTGAATACAATGCTCCAGTCCAGAGACTAAGGTAGAGAACATTAGTTAGTCCTCGAAAAATTAGCAGTTACTATCGTTGTCGTACTAGTTGAGCAAAAATGTTAACTCATGCAAGAGATTTGTTAGTCTTGTTTAGAGCTAACTTTTTCTGTCCAAATGTGGCTTTCTGTTCGATGTCCAAGGCCTTGTGAAAAGGTCCTGACTGTGAGAAACTAAAATCTACGTGTGACAATTTAGGAGCTGTGTACAGTTCAGATGTAGATGGCAAGCAGTTATACGAGAAGAGTCTAGATTGCAAAATGCTGGTTTCAAGAGGTGTAACTTAAAATTATCGCGTCCTGAATCCTGACATTCTTCCAATTGGTTTGCAAATAATGCTGACGATGGCATTTAACAGTATTTACTGCAAGCCGCGAACGATCTTTCAGTAAATTGAAACTGGCCCTTTGAAACCTCCGGGCCTCATTGATTAACAATAAGTCAGGAAAGGTTATGCGATATAGTTTTGATGAGAATAGAAAGGGACGAAATAGCAAAAGCTAACTGTACTTTGATGAAATCATAGACCACTTTGCTTCGATAAAGGCACAGAAAGTGTTGTTTTAATTGGCATTTTGGTGTGATTTAACCGGAAAAGGCTGGATATGTTTTAATCGGCATTTTGGTGTGATTAAACCAGAAAAGGCTGGATATGGAAATTCAGGGCACTAACTAACAGGAAAGCAACCAGCAGCAACAGATCCATCACTGACTTCACTCTACTACTACTAAGTTGCACTATCGTTATATAGGCATAAGTGAACTACGATAATTCGCTTGTGGTGACTATCACAGTGACCTGTTACTCATGGGCACCATCTAGCGGTGACCATTTATTTTCATGTGGCGCTATCTCCAGGCCGCCACATTCGTCAGAAAAGTTTTTATCAGCCGATTTGTAGAACGAAAGAACAGAAAACGAGATTACAGTGTTTAGCTAGAGCGATGCCGAAATCTGTAATGCCATCAGCAGCTAAAAATGGCGAAGTTTTAAGGAGAAAAAGCGGAAGAATCTGGCAGTGTTAGCCAAAATGCCGCGACTGAAACGTTTTTTTCCAGCAAAACTTAAAGTGGCGTTAACCAGTGCACCTGAAAATGTAGGTGAAAATCACGACATAAGTTTCGAAGCACCTTTCACACTCGGACTGGCTGTCCATATTGACGTGTTGTTTCTGTTTGTAATCTTTGGTTTCTGTTTATTGTTCGGCTGAATGTTGTTTCTTGCCGATTCACTCTCTAGCCTGTGGAAATACTTTTTTTTAGTAAAAATACACTGTAGTGTTTATATCATAAACTTTCTTCTCGTAGTTACTGTATGTTCAGTTGAGTAGACTACCGTATTTATTCGAGGCACGGCATCTCCCCATCAGACCTAAACAGGTGTTGACATGACACTTGATTTCACTGAAAATCATCGCCAAAATATATCTGTACAGCACATTACTTGATACCTAAAGATACTAAAAATTAACTTACGCTAACAATTAGTCAAAAACGCTTCTTCGTTTCATTAGATAGCTGGCCTTGTTTGTGGAGCCTGATATAAAATAGTCAATGATCGCATGGGTGGTCTCAGGGGGGGAAACGGGCATTTTCCCCCCTGGAGATTGGGATTAAGAACCAAATATTTCTGGAAAAACCTGAAGTTGGCATCTTAAATTCCGATTAATTGATTTGATTCTTGCGATGATAGTTTTTTTTGCCGGTATGAAACACACACTGCACAAGAGTCAGGTTCACAGTTATAGTGTCATGCAGTGATGAGCTGCAGTTCACTCATATCCCCTCCTTTGCCTGCAGAGGCGGGTTGCGCATGTCGCGAGCGGATTCTTCTGCTGTTGGTCTTTATTGCGTAACAATTCCATGACAACAAACCTGCAAAGATTCACTTTATATTACGGTAGCCGGCGTTTTGTTGCATGAGACTGCTGAACGCACACATCTTGGCAGGTAATGCAGCGAGACAATGACATGCTGGTAGCGGTAAGCCACGTACATTTGTACTTCGTGAAAAGAAGCATGAGTGAGTCTGTAGCAATGCTTCCACAAGTTGGAAAAATCCATTATCAGCGCGAGTGTGACCAATGTGCTTGAGTGTCAAACTACACTTATGCAGGCTTCTTTTCATGCAGTATAAAATTACGTGGCTTGTTAGAATACATCTATGAAGGCTTGTGGAAATAAGTCTTAATTGTTAATGGTTAGTTCTGACATCTGAGTGAATACTGAGTGCAAAGCTATATGTGCTGTGGCGAGTTTTCAGAATTTATCTGGTCAATTTTGCAAAACCTACGTGGTGTTCCAATTTTAGTAAGTTTGTCCGTAGTCGTGTCAACATACAGGTTAACTTAATTGCCCGGTTTGTGTACCAAGGTTTTTATTGATCGCTTTGGACGAGATCCCAGACGTTTGCAGCTCTTGTTTCTCAGTGATGCTGACAAGTCTTGCTAGCTGATTCCGCAATCAGGGGAAGAGCAACCTGGCGATCCCCCCCAAAATTTTCAAAAACATGTTCAGTTGTTAGTTCAGATGAATATATCAACTGGGTGCGGCCCAGCTTGTAAGTAAAATAAAGTTATAATTTGCGTTTTCGTTGAAAACCATGGCAATCCAATGCTTCTTTCTTTCCAGATCATGGCAATGCATACTTGAAAAGAAATGCTCTGCGTTGAAAATCTGCGGATAGCCTACCGTGTAAATTGTCGTAATACTAATTTACCTGGCTACTGCTGCCAACAAAGCGTTTTTTTGTGATTGTTACCGTAATATGGGGCATTTCCTTTGTAGTGTAGAAAGGATAAAGCGATTTGTCGTCCATTTGCATTGCATCGTCAGCAGTGTCCCCTCTGAGTGCGCAAATACTCAGGACCACCAGAACTGTTGCGGAGTGAAATCTCATTCTCGCGCACTTGCAACATTCCAAAGCAATGGAAAAGCACGCAGACAGGAAGCTATTTGAATTAAATGTTATTTTGTTCGTATTTTGATAAGATTGTATATTTATTATATAATTCACAAAGTTTGTAATTCATTGAAAACTCCGCTTACTCAGCCCTAAAATAACCACGCTCACTAAAACAAATATTTGCTCAGTGCAAAATTATTTCAGAGGGAACGCTGATCGTCAGCAATTTGAAAATGATAAACAAAATGTCGACGTTGCCCTCCCTCCTGGAAAAAGTTCTGCTGACGCCCATGAATGATCGTGCTTTCTCGCTTTCACTTTTTCGTTACTTTCGTGCTTTCACTCATAACGAATTGTTTGTTTCTTTCCGTTCACTTAATTTCGGTTGCAAAATAAACAGAATCAACCCGCTACAATTGTTGTTATTTCATCAAAATTACCTGCAATAACAAATGTTATACACAAATTACTATGGGTGTTGCAGACTATTCCCAACGACAATTAAAACCTGTGAGGTTCCCCATTTGAAGAGCACTGATCTAAACCGTATCCAAGTGACTACGCTCACTTGCTGAAACATACAAGTCAAACAGCACTACTGCCCTATGCTGGCTACTGCCATCGGTAATTTTGCTGTAACAAACGTACCCTACAATGAGAACAAGTATTATGTCGTCACGCGAACTGTTTATCTCGAGTCCTCGATGTACCTGCGCCGACGCCAGTGACTTCGTCAGATTGTTATGTGCCACATTGCTTGTTGGTTCCGTAGCGGCGCAGTGTTAAAGTTTGACCAGTTTTATCACTCAAGCTTCTTCTAAACCAAGCTCAGATTGGTTTCCTCGTAAATGTACGTATGCAAAAGTGATTGATTTACGCAATATGGTCCAGTGAAGCATTGGGTTCATTGCAAATCGATATCGCATCCTCCCCCACCAAATTAGCCTGTGTCCGCTACTGGCGGCTTACAATCAAGGGCCGCTTACATTTTTTATTTCTTTACTTTTTTGAAAGGTATAGATGACGCTCAGTCTTTCCTTGGCTACGTTTTGTCGACCAAACTCTCCTTTCGCATTCGATTTTCTTCAGCATTACGTGCACACGCTATCACAGGAGGGATTATGATAAACAGAAGGCAGTTGTAGTGGTGTAAGCATCATTAATAACAGGGTTGCCAATTTAAACTGGTAACGCACGAGTACGTGAACGTCGCGAATGCATATCAGAGGCTGAAGTCGCCTATGCTCAAGTGCGGTTTACAATCAAGGGCAGCTTACATTAATTTTTAACACCATTTCATGCGACTTACAATCAAAGGCGGCTAAAAATGGAGTTAATACTGCAGGCACTTAATCGACTATCGGAAAAAGCAAACGAGAACGTTGCGAATCAGCGAAAACAAATTTTACAAACGATGACGTCATGAAATACGTCATAGCGGCCCTCCAGTGAAAATTGCCCCGGTCCCGCCTCCTTTTATCCGGCTTTGGTTGTTACAGAAGGGTTGATGTTTTTCATTTTGATTTCCATTTCATAAATACAAGGTAAGCGCTGCCATTAGGCGAACTATGTTTCAATTTGGTATAAATTCTATTCCTCTACAGAACAGTCGCCAGCAAGGGCGTCCGCAGAAATTTTTCCAGGGGGGGCAACGTCAACTTTTGCTTATCTTTTTCAGGGTGTTGGCGATGCAACGCNAATGGACATACACAAACGAGAAAGTGCCCACTGTTACGGCAACAGTTGCATACAGTGTTGTCCCTGTAAGAAATCTTTGCACTGAACAATCGTTTTAGCGAGNATGGATATTTTAAGACTGAGTTAGNAGAGTTCTAAATGAAATACAAATATAGTGAATATTTAGAATAAGTGTAAATCTTATGAAAATACGATCAAAGTACACATTTAAGTCAAATAGCTTCTTGTTTTCGTACTTTTCCGATGTTTTGGAAAGTTGGAAGGGCGCGAGATGAGATTTCACTGCGCAAATCGTCTGATGGTACAGTGTATTTTGCGCACCTTAAAGGAAGCATTGTTACAAAAAATGCGCTTTGTTGGCAGCAATGCTTCTTCACCCATAGCATAAACCAGGGCGGATCAAACTTGTTCAATGGAAGAGTCATTTGCAGAAAACTAAAAACACCAGTAAGCTCCGCAGAATCAGTTTGTAGTGTCAATACAAATACGGTAAAGACTGCAATTTTACATTAAATGATGTGCACTAATTGTCAATATCAAGTTTTGTTTGATTTTCCAGTCCCCAAAAATCTGGACAGTAGGTTGTTGAAGCTGTGCGAATTTATTCTCCCAAGTGTTCATTTTTGAGGGTTGCACGATGGTTTGTTTTTGCGAACTTCATTACAGAGAAAAAAAATTCACAGCAATATGTTGTGTTACGTACAGAAATGAGTTGTACACTGGTCTTCTAAATTCTGGGCATTTTCTTTCTGGATCCTGTCGCCAGTAATTAAGTGTAGAGTGGCATTGACTAAAGTCTTTTTAGAGTCAGATTTTCTTGCATTTTGTTCAGTTTCATTTATGCAGCAAACAAGTTTGTAACAAACGGTTAGTGAACTGGACAGCCATCACCGACTACGTTAACATTGAATGGATTTACAAGGAATGCAAAGCAATATTTTTTACTTTTGGAAATGGTCACATCTGGCTTGGAATACCTCCATTAGTCTTATAATTTATTTTAGCATTCTTTCACTTTGTGTTCTGCAATTGCCTCTTCGCGAAAAGAATTCATTATCATTCTAACATTGGGAAAATGACAGAATGCTTTTGACAACTTGTCTTTGAAAAATTTTAATTTTTTTCTGTGAACTTACGTAGCGTAACTTGCGATTTAGGTTCACTGTCGTTGTTATCAAATCGCGCAGACTCCCTGGTGACTAACTTCACGAACTTGTGTAAACATATTAATGAGGAAACAACTCCCTATCAGCTTCAGATGTTGTTATTCATCTATGGAAGAGCCACACAAAGTATGTCGGCGGCCCGCAGTTCGCCCACCATTGGTATACTATAAACCTACGTGGATTACCGCTATCTGCAGTCACTGTCTCGCTGCATTACTTGCCGAGATGTCTGCGTTCAATAGCTACAGTACATGCGGCAAAACGCCTACCACCGTGACTTGATGCGCATCTTCGAATATTTGTTGCCATGTTATTGTTACAAAACAAAGGTCAATAGAAAACAATTCGCTCCTGTGTTTCCCAGCCTGCCTCTGCTAGCAAAGGAGAATTAGTGAACTGCAACCTCATCATTGCATGTTACCATAACAGTGAACCTGACTCTTGGGCAGTGTGAGTTTCATATCGGCATACAAACTGTCATTGCAAAAATTAACCCAACTAATCAGCATTAACTGATGATTTCACGTTTTCTAATTTTGCTTCTTAGTCCCAATTTCCAGGGGGGGAGCAAATGCCCGTTTTCCCCACTGCGGACGCCCATGGTCTTCAAAAAGTTTTAAATAGGGGGGCTTTGCGGTTCTACGGGCGGTGTTTTCGTTTGTGTGGAGGGGCTTGGCATTCTAAAAATTGACAAAAACTCCACTAATTTATAGTTTTTCACGTTTTAATTTGGGGGGCTTGGAGCTTTGTTTGTGGGGCTAAGCCCACCAAAGCGACGATACTGTTCCTCTAATAAACTTTCTAAATAAAAAAACGCCCTTATTTCCGAAATGTGCAACGACATTACAGTTATGGAGTGATTAGAAGTGATATGTAGAGAAGGATCGTTGTATAGGAGTGGGCGCTTTCATGGATCTTGCCTAGGTTGCTTACAAGTCTATCAATAGCGTGCTGTCAGGGCCAGCAAGGCATGCCCTGCAAGCCATACTTTATCAAGTTCACTACAAAGTTTTAAGGTTACAATCTCTTTTCTTGATTTTTTTCTGGCTGCGCCGCTTTTACGGGATTGGTTAATGCCTTCAGTAAATTATCTTTCAGCCACACAGTATAGTCACTAGTCAGGTTAGGAAACGCTGACAGGATTATTGGCTTAGTATCGTATAGTTAACCAGCTAAATTTCGATTATGTGAGGCACCACCTTAATTTATTTAACCAAACAGATTCCAGCTGCTTCACACCTTAACCAACATACAGTATTGGCGTTCGCGAACGTCAGAGCGTGTTGTGCATGCGGAACGTCGTGGATGGTTACGTCACCAGACTAGCAATGGGCCTGCGAGTGTCGGACGCTTCTGCAATTGAATCATCGCATAAGGCCGCAACAGGCTTGAAGAGAATAACGTCATCATAAGCAAACACTTCTTTTAAATTTAAGCCATGAGGGGGCGCTGAAAATGGATCTTGCCTAGGAGGCTGGAATGGCTTGCTCCGGCCCTGATCGGAGCGACCCATGTCCGTAAAATGTTTCAAAACTTGGTTTTCATTCGCAACACAATACAAAGAGCTATTTGTGCTCTTAACCGAAAGAGTAGACTTCATTGTTTGGGTTGCGTGTATTAACTATTCGTGCATAATTATTTACACTGAAAAGAACAAAAAAATTCATTTCAGCATACTTGAATTCGCAGTGTGTAAAACAAATAATGTTTTTTGCCTGCATGTGGCACAGACATGTAAAGCTATATCAAGGCGGAATCTAACAATCCAAAGCGCGCAGATTCTATTAAAATCGTTGAGGGCCGAAAAAATCTACATTACTTTGAAGTAGCATTAACTACTTTCAATGTGGGTTATTAGGCTACTACTGTACGTACGATCAGCTTCAAATAGTAGGATATGCAAGATATCTAGCTTTCGATGTATGTAAGTTTTATATTTTCTGTGATGTTTCAAGTAGCCTGAGTAACCTATCTACTTCTGTTAAATGCCGCCTCTAAAATCTTTGCCTCGAACCCCCAAATTCCTGGATCCTGATGACATTACATAATGAAAGTTTCCAATGTTCCTGTACCAATCGTTTGATGTACGGCGACTTTTCCAGTGAAAAAAGAAAAAAATTCGCGTTTCTTTGTAATAGTTTAAGACTAAGTTTATTGTCTTTCCTTGATTTAGTCTACAAACTCTTTTCAGTTCTATACGGCGATACAGTTTCGTTGTTTTTAATCTTCCTTACTTCACAAAATTGGTATAGATTTAAGCTTGCCTAATATTTCTGACAAAAAGTGAGGATACTATATCTGTATCATTGATACAGGGATACCCCGAACTTCCTGTATAAGTGCTTCTAAATATCCCTGCATTTATATTGTGGAACCGGCGGTATGTCACGCACTTAACCATGGACGTCGGAAGGATTTTTTCCAAAGGACGGCCACTGGGGTATTTTCCAAAGTTTTTCTAGGGGGTGGCCAAAAGTGGTGATTGTCTTTTCCCACTCAAAACTAGGAAAACAACTTTTTTGCTGAAATTTTCAAAATCCAGGGCCAAGGCCCTTCCCTCCTACCCCTCTTCCGACGCCCATGCACTTAGCTACATTGATACGAAACCATTACAGATAGAAACGTCGATACCAACGGTATCGAACAGATCAAGATTGTTGCATTGTTCTTAAAAGCTGTGGCTGTAATTTTATAAAAGCTTGTGGTCTGTTATTCTAGTTACAGTATTTTTGTAGTTTGTCTTTTTGTAAGGGTGATACGACGCAGGGCGCATTAAAACACTGAAGGACTTGCTATGGGAAAAGTTTCAAAAGACCAAGGCAGACGCGTTGGGCTTGCACACGGTGACAAAATTTACAAATAAATTTTTGGTAAAAATACACCTAGAAACTACAATATTTGTGAACGTCATCGAAATTGCGGTATCTCAATGTTGCAACCTCTGCACAAAATTTCCATAAAAAACAGCCTGCTCATCACTGAATGAAGCGTGTGTTGGACTCATCTTAGGTTTGCTTCTGAAGGATTCCTTTCAGCACTACAATAAATAGAAAATTTCTGTTTCAGCAAAAATCAACCACAGCTGCAGCTCATGATAAAGCTTGATAAATGGTCTTGGTCTGCTCGGACGACAGTGCCTAATATTGTGTACACGCATCTTTTAATGGTGGTTTATCTGTTTTTGGTGCTATTGTTTCGCTGCTTATCACAGTGTTTTCTTTGCGATTGTTGCTCTATTGATGTCCCACCTTGCGTGATATGTGATACCGTTACGAACACACTGGCATTTGTGCGAAGCCTTTTCGTATTTTCCATGAGTTGCCTGTGGCACGTTGTCGTTCGTTGATGAGAGCGATGAGTAAGTATGAAGTCATAGGACAGAATAACAGCGGAATAGCAAATCATTCTGCAACGCAATCTGGCTCTTGGCCAGTTTCTATAAATGCGTGATCCGGTGTCTGCCTAGAAATTTACAAGTGCAAAGTGGTAAGTTAAAGACTGCGCAGTGTTAGACTATTATGTAGCATATACAGGCCGTTCATAGAAAACATTTGGTGATCAAAATATTTGTTTGATCACAAGAGAAGCTGTTGACAGTACTTCTGTCAAAAATCACATTTTCATCACCACAGTGACTAGTAGTTACTCTTGATTTTTAAACTGTTTGGAAGTAGGCATGAGCGCAGATATCAAAGGAATCATCTTGAGAACCAAATGTACGCCAAGCTTTATTAGATCGTGATAAGCTATAAACAATTTTCTAATCTTTTAAGAAAAGTGTGGTGCAAAGAATCCATATGTGCAGAATTAAATTTTCGTTTGAAATTGAAAGTAATTTCTTTTCATGATTTCTGGGAATGCAGAAGACATGCTGGGAATTAACTTTGATCAGAGGGTTGCATGTGAATAATTCTGTTTTCAAGTTTTTCGCTTAATGGGTAAAAATTCATAGTGATCTGGACGATCCTACTTTTAGATACATGAAGAGTCTCTCACAATAACCAAACATAATTGTTGACCTCAACAGAAAAATGTTTTGACAATCAGTTGGAACATGGTGATACGCCACTGAATCACTGTACTACATTACTAACACCAGAGCTGCCAGAGGTTAGAATAACGAAGACGCCTCCCTATACAGCAAACGTGCAAGCATTCCAAAAAGATTTGAGAAAAACTGAAAAAAAGCTCTAAGATCTTTCTAAATCAGTAGAAAACAGTTAAGTGGAAAAATTTCATACAGGGGCTAATCCCTAAAAAGTTTTTGGGGCATGGGCCACTTTGACTTTTTATGACGCTGGGGTTTTCCAAATAATAGCAATTAAGGACTTGAGTAGTTTTTAATGAAATCTTACTGTAAAGAATAAAGTCATACCTGTGGAAAGCAGGTGGAAAACAAGCTTATAAGAGTGTATACACTCTTATAAGCTTGTTTTCCACTTCACAATGTAGGCTTAGAACTACATGCCTATAAATTAATGATATACCCACCACTTTCCCAATTTGGTGCTGGTGACGAAGATGCATCTCCTCGTGTCCACTCCTGAAATCCAATTTTTATGCAAACAAAGTGGCTGTCAAAAATTTTGAAAGAACCTTCGAAATGTTTTAAATCCAGCATAATTCTGGTTGTATTTTCAAACGTGATGTTCACGAAGTGTCAATATTGCCTTAAGGCTTATATTTGATTGCCCTTTGTACTTCGCTAGGTTGAATTGACCTGTGCGTAATGAATGAATGCCATTGTGTGTTGAATGTTTCCAATTTTTAGAACGGAGTATTGTTGCAACGCCTCCAACTGGCCGCATAAAATATGGTCAACGTTGCTGGAGCGTCCAAGTCAGATGGGTCTGACTTTCGCTATAGATTCGACGCTCACCGAACTTTTAGCAGAAGAGGAAAACGACCAGAAACCTCTCCAGCTTGGATCGCCGTACGATCAAGGATAAGCTCAAGATCGACAAGTACGGCTTAAATTGCTATTTTAAACGTTACATGTGGCGTATAGTGATAAATTAGTAAAAGGGATGAAAACGCCGGAAATAAACTAATTGCTTGAATTCACTTTACTTTAGTTTGAGTTTAACTGAAAATGAGCACATTCGTGTGTTTTGCGTCAATTTTGGTGACTAGACGAGCATACACCAGATCTCGTTTGTACTTACCCGTTTGCTTGGAGAAAAGCGTGGTTTTCATTTAGTCAGAGTAGGTCGATCGCCACTCATTGAATCTAGTGCTAGTGATGCCTCTTGTTGATGCTAACTAGCTTTTTTTATGAATTTTGCAGACGTTAATTTTGTAGATATTAAAGATTTGAAAGTATTTTTACATCATGCTACTTTATGTTTTCGCCAAACTTATTTATTCTTGGTTTCAGGACGAGGTTGTGGACGTCTATCCCCTGAAGATGCTGTTGCATTGGCTCAGTCACCTCCTCCTGAATTTCTTCAAGAATCATTTGCTGGATCATTGTTAATACTTGAAGGAAATTACAAAAAAGTTAAACCGGAACGTTTTATTGACTTACCTAAACTTTCGCGACAGCCATCTGCACTGCACATATCTCCGCCAACAAGCTCGTGCACTCCACGACTTGTAAAGGAAATAGGCAGAAGGATTGGCTACACGAAAATGGAAAGGTACGTTTTTAGCAGTCAGGATATGAAACGCATACGTTTCCTTTGCGGATGACGCGAAGGCGGCGCAGCAGAATAGATGTTTGCTTGAACCCGCCTTACAGTTCGTTTATTGTTATTCTGTGTGATGGATTACTTTCCATACGAGAGTGGTTGGTGGAGCAGAGAATGTACCAATAGGCTACAGTAGTCCCACGGTTAATAAGTCCAAAATTCTCGGGCCCGGAATTACTCCATTTATTCCTGTAATAAAACAACCCGCTTTATAAACCCAAAACCCCGCTTAAAAGGCCAATTTTCGAACCATTTGCTTAAAATGGGTGAAAAAGCGTCGTAACTCACACTTCTGTGTCTTGCTTTCGACGGTTCCACACTTCGTTGCACTGTTGACCAGGGTTGCCCGATCTACTTTTTGCTAAGGGGCCAAATCTAGTCCAGAAAAGAGCAAAAAAAAGCCATATTCTAAGACAAGGCCAAAAAAGCGCCAACCATTTTTTTCCATATTTATCAGCAGTTACAAAGTCATATGAACCCATACTTAGCAAATTATTAGATGGCAATATTCCTCAATCACAATTGTAGCTCAACAGCAAAACAAGTACATGATGAAAGATCGCAGCAGAAGAACTTAATTTCCATGTGCAGCCATATTACCATCCTCGATAAGTGCTAAAGCGATCAACAAAAATCTGAACAAAACCAATTAACACGTGCACCACTTAAAAAAACAGTAAGTTAGGTAACATTTCAGTTCTCACTGATACCTCTGCAATTGCAGCAAGTAACACTCATCCTAGGTATTCTGATGAAGTTGCTTTCACATTAACTCAGAAACTCTAAGGATCCTAACAAAATTTTCTAATCGAAAACCTTCAAAATTTAGGACTTTGGTGAAAAACTGCAATCAATTGGTCAAAAAAGTGAAAAATGTGGTTCCTCAGACAGGACTCAGGGTGGTCAGATCTAATTTTTGCAAGGGGCCAAATCTATCCTGGAAAAGGGCCAAACGAAAATTTTGGCACCAGCAAGTGCCGAAAAGGGTCAACCTGGCAACGCTGCTGCTGACCTATTGTAGTTCTTAATTCAACTGTTTCGTCGCAGATAGTATATTTGTGCTGTAATTGATAGGCAAGACAATTGGTGCTCTGTAGAATTCATTTTCAAAATGGCGAAAAGGCGTCAAGACGTAGCCTTGTCTAACAAACTTGAGATTTTAGAAAATTACCTAGCGCTGCCAAATTCCGTTCAAAATGCTGCCGCCGAACAACTCCACATCTCCCGTGGTTGCCTAGGATTTGACAAAATGCATGAATTTGAAAAACTGAACGGTCATATTCGACAGTTTCTACACTACCAACAACCAATGAGGCAACTTACTTTTGATGTTTTTGCACTGAAGTGAATATTGTTTTACCATAATAAACAAAGAAAATTGCTTCTTACCTATATACGGTTAATAGATTTAGCAACTTTTAGCGATAGTGCAGTCGGCCATACACCATACTCATTTATGCGCATGTGGCTGGCGAAAATTTGTCCCCGGTAAGCCCACCCGCTTAATAAGCCCACAATCCTCCCGTCCCGAGCTTAATAAGCGGGGAATACTGTATTTTAATTATTATTTGCAATGATTTTGTATGTGCGTTTTTTTCTACGATTATTTCATAAAAAGATGGTCACTTTCTAACATCCATGTTCTCCTCATCATGTTGTAATAACAAGGTTGCTTTTTGATTAAATTTCGTTTCTCTCACGTTACTTCCGGCGGTGTTTATAATTCTTTTAGAACAACATTAATAGTGTTACTTGTTCTTCAATAGTCTTGTATTTCGATCGGTAGTAAAGAAAACCTTCTGCTAATAGTGCTAAGTGAGAGACTATGGTACGTGTGCTGTTCGCTAACGTGCAATCTCAAAAAGAAAATGATCCCTAGCAGACTTTGTAGAGTTTTTCTGCTATCAGCACCAGCTTTGACGTTTGAAAACTGGCCTTTTACGCTTCACTAATCTAAAATGTATCGAAGATTCCTGCAACGTATCTTACACACAACGTTGATTGCGGTTTTATATCTAGCAACACCCTCGTTCTTTTAAAATAAATGATGTTACCAGTGGAATTATAATGCATCGCAAGGCCCACGCCAATTTTTATCCAAAACCACACTATTGTGCATGGACGTCCGCAGGGGAGGGCATAACGGGCATTTTCCCCCCCTGGAAGTTGGAACTAAGAAGCAAAATTTTCTAGAAAACGTAAAATCAGCAGTTTAATTCCGATTAGTTGTGTTAATTCTTGCAAATGACAGTTTGTTTGCCGATATGACACTCTCACTGCACAAGAGTCAGTTCACTGTTCTGGGATAATGCAGTCATGAAATTGGAGTTCACTTAATCCGCTCCTTTGGCTGCAAATGCTGGCTGCGAAAGTGGAGAGCGAATTGTTACTATTAGCCTTTGTTGCGCCATAATAACATGGCAACACATCTTTAAAAGGTTCACTTCAAGTTGTGGTAGTAGCTGTTTTGCCGCGTGTTATGTAGTTGTTGAACTTTACGCGAGCTCGTAAGCCAGGTGCGGATCTAGTCAGTAAACCTAGGGGAGGCGATTTCAGTAATATTTGCTAGTCAATATCATAACGGCTGCGCTACTGTAAGAGGGATGAAGTGTACTTCACAACACTGCTGTGACATCTTTCATCTTTAATTAATATAGTCAGTGATGGCTGCCCAGTTCGCCAACAGTTTTTTACAAACTTGTCTGCTGTAGAAACGAAACTGACTGGCCCTAAAATAACTTTAGTCAATGCCACTCTGCAGTTTATTTCTGGCCACAGGTTCCAGAAAACATCCACAATTTAAAAGACCTGTGTACAACTCATTTCTGTATAGAGTACGACAGTGGTTCCCAACCGGGGTGCCGCGGCACCCTAGGGTGCCATCTAGGCCTACCATATTTTCAGCACCCAAAAAGAGGACAAGTTTTGCCGGCAAGTAAAACGAAAGTAGAATTGTTACGTTTGATGATGTT
>JGI24021J15306_10004298_pt1 | contig 16484 bp, 7 predicted proteins | sample Ectturendosymbi1_FD_15306 | JGI IMG/M metagenome (IMG submission 15306) | reverse complement strand
ATTCACTGTCGAAAATGTAAAGTTTCTACCTTATGTGGTTTTTGCGATATAAAAATTTTTAATGTGTGCAGGACTTTATGGACACCCTGTACGTCTGATTAGGCAAAACAGTTTTGGACAGGATCAGCACCTGCCAGGCCCGTAGCCAAGCGGGAAATTCGTGGGCACTGCCCCAGAAATTTGTTTGCTCCCAGAAAAATTCGTTTTGAGCGTATATTAAGAACAAAAATCTTGCATTCCTAAATAATGTACTTTTGTCCCCCAAGCCTTGAAACCTAGCAACGGGCCTAGCCCCTGCCAAGAAAAAAACCTTGGCACTGTGGTTGCTGCGCTCATGAACCAAGCTAATACTGGCGCTTACCAAGTTCAAGTGCCCATCTGAGTAACGTTAGCAGCAACTTTAAACTTTCAGATGTGTTTTGGCAAAATTTAAATGACGTACAATACCTTTTTATGACCGTGGAGTATAAAAAATACACCGATTTGTGTGTTCCTTCAAAATGCTGTTCAAAAATGCGTCATCGGTAAATTGTTTGTGCAGCGAGCGGATGAAACAGAGGCCCTTATTATATGAAGTGCTGGCCCGAGAGCAAAATGATGAAGCTTCATACCGGAGCAGATATGCAACTTGACATCTTCTCTCACGGCTGTAACCCAGACATTTAAAAACTCTTCGTCTAGCTAAGTTTGTGGCTGCATCCTGTGCGCCCAAGTCCCAAACCGCTCACACCTTCACAGATCTCGGCACTCACACTACATCGTCTAAAATGAGGTCTGGATGATTCATAAACATCATTTTTTACTCATAAAAAGCTACTGTAGAACTACCAACTGGGCAAACATCATGATAAGCGTGCATACGCATGTTTGGAAAAAATTCAGTGGTTTTCTTTTTGACGCGTTGCTTCCTTAAACAACCTATGGGTTTCTACGAGTTGTAGCTCAGTTGTAGTGTTTACCCTTAAACTACAGTAGATATGGACCTTCTCGATGGTGATTCCGGCAGCGGTGATTCTCACGTGATATCAATATTCGGCTAGCCATGACCGCAGCACAGAGGGCAGCTTGTGTGTGGTCTACAATTTTGTTCATAAGCATTCGCGCCATGTTGTATTTCATGACGGCATTTCTCGTGCAAGTTTACTGTGTTCGTGTGTCTGATCGCTGGCTGAATAGGATGCTACCTTCAAAGAATGACGCGTAATTTATTCTGACAACAACACTGTCGTTCAGGCAAGGAATGTGAATCGGTACAAGTGAAACGCTGCATTTTCCTGATTTCAGCGGAAACGGCCAATTTTGAAAGATGTCGATTTAGTTATGTGTGGAATCCGTGCAGCACAACAGTTAAACCGAAACAAATGCCATAGATCCGACATCAACGCATTTCCTACCTATGCACGTTGTTCCATCTCCTGTGAATCCAGCTTGACACTGGCATGTGAATGACTCCAGTGTGTCCGTGCATGTTGCTTGCATGTCACAGTTGTGCGTTCCAAGTAAACACTCGTTGATTGGAGGGGAAGAGCTAGAAAGTGCTGTAAAAGAAAGGCACCAAAACTTTTGTAAACTGCTTGGAGTCTTTGTAAACTGCTTGGAGTCTTTGTAAACAGCAAAACATTTGTAAACTGCTTGGAGTCTTTACCATGAAACTAACAAACTTCGTTTTTACGAACTGACGAAAGAAAACTTTTCAAAATTCCCTTTTAATATGTGTCATCAGAAACGCTTTCACCATTGCAACAATCCTTAGAAACGTCTCAGACTCCTTACCAATGCAAGTGAACCCATCCCCTTGAAAACCTGAGTTGCAGGAGCAGTGATACGATCCTCGATTGTTGGTGCAAGTGGCTTGAGGACTGCATAAGTGAGTTCCATCAGAACATTCGTCCACGTCTAGAAGAATATTTAACGCATGCATCACTTGCTCACACTATGTTATTTTAAAGGATCTACGCCAAAAGGGTAAACTTCAATGGTGATGCGAACTAATTAACAGAGGTGTCAATTGAAATGTCGCAGAATGAGCAATGATGCAAAGCAGCTTGAGGTATTGCTGCTGTGGCAGACGCAGGGTACTGACACAATACGCGGTTCTCTTCATTTTACTTCTTTGCTACAATATGGGAGACTCAAAAGTGTTCAGACTATACATTTCAGTTTACTGCTTTCATAAAACGTTATGTTCTTATAGATGGGTGCTGGAAAAATAATTAAATAGATCAAATGAGTAAAAACGTCAAGTACTTGTAGTTGACAAATGTACCAACACAATCGCAGAACGATTGTTGTAAGTAGTTCTTGCGATCAACAAAATGTCAAAACGGTCAATCAGCCGTGGAAAGTTGATAAATAGATTGAGAGAATTCGGAAAAAGACTTCTTGCTCCTCGAAAAGGCTCCGATGCACTATGGCTGCCTTGGAACTAAAAGTTCACCAACAAGTTTTGAGGACAGTGCGGACTGCTGCAAGCGCATAGTTTTTTGTGAAAGACTTGTGGGAAAAGACGGCTTTTCGAAGAATATCTTATGTACTCAATATTCCGACTCTCAAAACGTTTTGACCAAGGATAACAAACTTCAACGTAAGTGGAGTATTAGCTACGAAGTTTCACATTTGTACCACCACGGTCAAATTGCAAACATGAGTGAATGGTTATGCTAAGGCAGTCGTTCTCAACATCTTTTGTCCTATTTCCGTTGTCATTTTTCAAAAACATAATGCCACCTACAGCGATTCTTATCATGACTTCAATGAAGAGCAACAAAATACGTTCACTGCAAAAATGGCACCACGATTCTTCAAAATTTATAGTGATTCATCAAATATCACACCACCAGAAGTATTATACCAGGTCCATCAAAATACCGTCACGCCTACCAAAACTTGCCATGCGCCACACTGAGAAACAGTGTGGTATGGCATCACAAAACATTTTGCAACAATGATGTAGTTAACAAACGACGCACAGAAACATAAATCCAAAAGCATGGTTAGTATCCTCAAAATGACCTAAGTCTGGGAAAAAACTGTGCTCCTCACGATACTCACCAGCGCATGACCTTCCATCTCCTTGCAAACCGTCGTTGCATGTGCACGTGTAGCTGCCAATCGTGTTAGTGCAAAACGCTCTCACGTGGCAAAAGAAAATGTCTTCGGTGCACTCGTCAATATCTGCAGACAAAAACAATTGTAGTTTTTCTTTGAAGCAAGAAGATGTCAATGTTTCATGGTTACCAAAAACGCATACGACACGATTTCAATTAAAAGTGAGATTTTGAAAACATAAAATGCATCGCGTGTTGTTACTGCCTGAAATCCTGAAAAAGATGTTGATAAATCCGCTTCATCACTACAAAGCAAAGACACCAGGTGATCTCTCACCAACGCAAGAACCAAGCTTTTGGAACTTCTGAATAGAATCTTCTGTTTGAATAAGATTTCAGTACTGAGGATACCCACATTTACGTGAAATCCATTTCCTCTTAGAACAATTTTGCTGATTGATTCAACTGTGCCCGTTTGTGAACATTGATAACTTGAACATTCCACTCACATATTGAAAGGATGTTTAGTTTTTGCAATTCTTAAGCATTGTCAAGTGTTAATAAATTTCATGCACAGTGCGAAAAAATACCATATTCTTCACAACGGTGCAACTAAGAATTTTATGGAAAATCCGTATAAACTCGGGCCAAACGTCTGGTGTTTTACAGCATTCTAGATGGAGATATTACACTAGTTGTTACCGAATGTTGAAAAAAGTTCAACAAAATTTCGCAAAGCCTTGACATTTATATCATTTCAAAAATCTTCTGCATGACATCCTTTTTTTAAATGTATTCTTTGTTTTCTTTTTTAAATCTCCACCGTTAGTTTTCAAAACCAATTTTTGTTTGTTAATTAGCAGCGAAAGATGTTCTGAATGAAGCAATCACGTTCAAAGCTTAGCGACAAAAGACCTTTCCTAAAGGCAAAAAAGGGCTGATGTTCTCCATTTAATTTAGAGGACTCGTAACCAAGCCCGTAGCCACGGGGGCATTCGGGCGCAGTTCGCCCCAATTTTTTTGTGCCCAGAAAAATGTTTCGGAACATATAACAAAAACAAAAATCTTGCCACCCTAAAATGATTTTTTCTCCCCCAAACCTTAAAACCTAGCTACGGGCTTGCCAAACGGTCAAAAAATAGATCGTTTGAAATTCATAAACAGCTTGCTGACGGTACCAAACGACACCTACAGGTTAATAGATCTTTCGTAGATCTGCCTAAAGATGCGATTGTAATACAAGAATGTCCACCGTGAGATTGACGACATTTTTTCTCGCAGCTGCATGCATCACTATCGGTTTCAAGTTATCAACTTGGTGCACGTTGTTTGGTATGTGTCAGTGGAAAAAGATTACAACAAACACCGTGTGGGAAGCTTGTATAAGTCAGTGGAAAATAGCAAGAAATTGACTTAAGACAGTGAAAAAGTTAAACAGCGAAGCCGAATAGAAAACAGCGACTTTCATTAACCCTTGAGTGCTTGTTATGTTGTGCTTTCATCTAAGTTTCGCATTTACAAAGAAAATGAAATGTTAACGGAATTCGGAACAACATAGTAAAACAAAGAATGACGTCTGTTTTCTAAATAAATCATGATAATAGTCGAAAAAATGTAGTTCACCAAGTCCTGCACTCTACATCAAATTTCACTTTTGTTTTGTAAAAAGCTTGTTAATTGTGCTTTAGCAAACTATATAATTAATAATGAAGTTAACGTTGTTCTCAGTTCTACAATAAGAAGCACATTTTTAGGAGTAAAAAACGCAACAAATGGATAACAACAAAAAGCATGAAGTGGCAGAAAGTTACCCAATAATAAGATTTTCACTCTTAATTATTTGAATTGCACTTTTGCCTAAAACAAAAACACATTGCCTCCTTTCTGAAACGTTTTCAAACACACTCAGTTTCTTTTCAAAACTGTTTCAAAACCTTTACCACATAAACCATGGATTCGTAGAGTCTAACGGCAGATTGTGAAAAAAATACCAAGCTATGACCCACGTAAGGCAACCGTCTTATTAACTTAATTACATTTTAAAAGCAGCTGGTATCGCTAAGCGCTTACAGTGTCTGTCTCCTAAACACGACANCTCAGGTTCGGATCCTGGTGCCTACACATTTTGTTTATTACTTAAACCATTTTGGTTTCAAAATTAAATTAAAGCCAACTCTTTCAACAATTGAACAGAGATCGCCAAATGGGAAAATAACAATACATATTACAGTACGCGCTACAATTGAAATTGACGGGAGGTCAATCGGTAGATCGCAAGATCACTCCATCACTTTGCATGATTGCTGCCCTACTATATGCAAAAAGGTGAGCTTCGGCTGCTAGGCAAGAAGCACATTTAGGTATTCTTTCTGGCATTAATTATCAGTAAATCACGCTAACCAAATCTCTGAAAAACCTGGTTCTAACCACTGAACCACTGAGGTAATCAGAGTGCTCTAAACAACTTCTGAAAGAAATTTGTTTTCAGAGTTGCAAACTTTGCATGTCCCACCTGCGCACAAAGTTCCGCTCCCGGTGAATCCAGCTTGACACTGACATGTGAATGACTCCGGTGTGTCTGTACATGTTGCATGCATGTCACAGTTGTGCATTCCAAGTAGACATTCGTTGATTGGTGTGCGAGAAGTAGAGAGGGCTGTGAGTAAGAAAAGCACTATGTGGCAAGTTCAGTTGAAAGCTTAAAAACTTAGACAATATCAAAGTAAACCGATACAGTACTTGAAGATAAAACTGACGTGACCAGTCTTAGGAAAACTTTGTTTGAGAAAAACCGGTTATTTATTTCCACGCAAGTTACATTTTTAATTGTGCCATAAAATTCGTTACCAGTGCAAGTGAAACCGTCCCCTTGAAAACCAGAGTTGCAGGAGCACTGATACGATCCTCGATTGTTGGTGCAAGTGGCTTGAGGACTGCACAAGTGAGTTCCATCAGAACATTCGTCCACGTCTAGATGAAAGATACACAATAGACATGTCAAGCGCTATATCTATTGCAATGGTGAAATTTGTTTACCCAACCTTGTCCAGCATTTCAAACACTGGTCTGCGGGAGATGGAAAGATGATTTCTCTTGGCGCTGTAATACAATCTGCTACAGAGCAAAATTGTCTGCTTGGATGGGAAAGAGTTATGGCAAATGGCAACGCGGGCAGATTATTGTTTTAACTGGCTTTACACTTCCTCTACCATGCCCAGCTAGTAAAGGATCTGTGCAAAACCACGATATTTATTTGCAACCCAGCATTTCCTGCGTAACTGTGTTGATCATCCAGCAGACTATAACCACACTCAAATTTCTGGCTCCATCAAAATTCCACACTCGTCTACACTTCGGCCATAAACTCCTAACGATGAGACGAAAATTGCCTAAATATCGAGGGGTGCTCGATGAGACAACCTGCTGAACTCATTTTTTGGTGTCCCAGCGCTTTGACCATAACCTGCATGAACCTGCATAGCCTTTGTGCGCCAAAAATATGTTTTATTTGAAAGCACAGGAAATCGTTAAGGTACGCAAATACATTTATGTTTAATCCATTTTCTAAATATATCAAGCTAATAGTATAGCAGCGCTACAATTGGTTTTTATTTTTTCAAACCGACCTTACACAACTCAATTCATCGTAATGAAAGCCGAACTAATTATTGATTGTCTGCACTTAGAAGCATGTTATGTATTTTGATTCGACGTTTTTGAAAAGACAACGAACAGAAAGAACTAGAAGTGTTAATAGAAAACCAAACGCCAGTCGTGTGTCACAATGCTTCAATACGTTAATGCACATTAACTTAGCAAGGCATGACTCACGTAAAACAACCGACTTATTAACTTAATTACATTTTAAGAGCAGCTGGTATCGCTAAGCGCCTACAGTGCCTGTCTCCTAAACAAGACATCGTGGATTCGAATCCTTTTTTAATTTACATTAAACGTAGTTCAGTATTGTTTTCCCAATGACATTGCGGCAGGACATTACAGCAAGTCACTTATTGTGATTATGGTTGCATGTGCAAGTACAGTTAAAGCAAGCTTTACCGCTTCATCTGTCCAATATACTTTCACAATGGCTATTATCACAGTCTACAGTTTCTGGAAATGACCTGGCGCAAATTTTGATCCAATTCAACTACCTTTGATATATCTCCGCGTATGAGGACGCCGCGAGCGCCCCCTACAGGGCGGTTTCATTGAGTGTTCAGCAGACCAGGGTTACGATAAAGGCAGTGCAATTGCCAGTGATGAAATTTTAGTACTGTACTTTTTAATGCATAAAAACTCGGCAAGATTAATTTCAACTATAACTCATTTTAGCAAAATAGCTGCTGTTTCGTTATATATTCATATTCAGTACTCTGCACCTACAACACGTGAGATGTGGCTCAAGACACATCTGACATTAGGTAAAGTTATTGTTACGATTTAAGTCAAAATTGAATTGCAGCAAGTCTTCATAGGCGTGAAACCTAGCTATGATCGCAAAAATCAACTATGGAAGAAAACTTGTCCACCTTTCGAAACGTACCAGCTCCTTTTCGCAAACTGACGGTGCAGTATACGCCCAGAAAAAAACAAGTTCCTGTTCAGTGTCATTTCCACAAAAGTACCGAAAAAGCAAACAGGCTTCAGTCATTCATTTCAATTGCATATTCCTAATTTTCGATTGCATTCGTCGCTGGTTGTAAACACTGTTTTATCGAATAAACCAGTCCGAAACCTCGTTTATACCACTACAAATGTTCAAAACGTAACAGAAGTTTTTGTCATTGTTAATCATTATGGGACTCTACTCCACAAAATCCTGTTATGATCTCTTGCTTATGGTGGAAATTGCATTTCATTACTATCGATTTGTTACAAAACATTGGTTCGAAAAATAGTGCCTCCATATCAAAATACTGTACCACCAAGTTTCAGTATACGCTTTGTCTCGAATGAAAAATTTTACATATAGCAATCGCCAACTACTTATCAACAAACTCCAGTTCTCACGATACTCACCAGCGCATGACCTTCCATCTCCATGAAGACCGTCGTTGCACGTGCACGTGTAGCTGCCAATCGTGTTAGTGCAAAACGCTCTCACGTGGCAAAAGAAGATGTCTTTGGTGCACTCGTCAATATCTGCATTTTTTCAAAGGGGCTTTAAGTGCTAATGGTTTAGATTAAGAGTAAACCAAATATATATACATCAACACATGGGCGTCGGAAGGATTTTTTCCAGGGGCGGGGCACTAGGGGATTTTCCTACATTTTTGCAGCGCGACCAAAAGTGGTGAAATTTGATTTGTCCCACTCGAAACTAGGAAAACAACCTTTTTTTGCTGAAAATTTTAAAATCCAGGGGAGAGCAAGGCTCCGCCCTGCCCCCCCTTCCGACGCCCATACATTAACATAGAAATAAGGATCCGATGAGAAGATGAAGGAATTTGTAAGAAGGGGAGGCTGCAAGATTTGGTATATCTCATAGATGAAGTATTCCGAGTAGTTACGCAGTCGGATGAGGGGATTGGCTGCAGACTGCAGATAAACAGCGTAACGTAACATGTGTTTTCACCAACCAACCAGCCAAAGTTAAAACTATTCACTTTCGTGCGCGTGGTAAAATTGAACAATTTTTTATAACTTGATTGTGACTACATCCAAACACTATGGCCTAACAGGTCAATTCGGTATTTGCCATGGGCTATTCGTTCGGAATATTTCATATCTTTGAGCGAATTCAATAATTCTCTAATCAAATAAAATCTCTGGTCAAATCTAAACTGAACAACATTTGTTGTAAAACAATAGTTTTACCTCTACCAAAGCAAAATTACAAAATGAACCACAAACTAAAGTATTTTCCCAAAACAAAATACCTAACACTTCATGAGCATTACTACTAACTTCTGTAATTTTCATTGGATCAGAATCGGTATGCGCCGACACAAGTCTCAGGTATGTGCCTGCGTTCCGGTCAAGATAAAGCCTCTTGTTCTGACCGAAAATCAGGGGCGGGTTGACCCCCCCCCCTAAAACCTACGAAAGTAACTTTCTGCATCATGAACTTTACAATTCGGAAAGCAGTATTCGCGATATAAGGCCATTCCCTCGTCCATTATTTTACCACAGCAGTGTTGTGAAGTATGCTTCATCCCTCTCACAGTAGCGAAGCCGTTATGAGACCTGAATACCAAATATTATTGAAATTGCACCCCCTAACCTTACTGGCTGGATGAAAAAATGAGAACTCGTGAAAATGACCCATACCAAATAAGTTTGGCCAAAATTGAAATTCGTCCATTAATATTTTGTGCATATTGGATCTGGTTCTACACAAAAATTGTCCGATCCTTATGAAGTTACAAGAAAGCACCAAGGAAACGTGGGAAAGAAGTAACTTAAGACCTAAACTTGAGTTTGAACGTTACTCTTCGCGAAATTGCACATCGGCGCCATGGCTAAGCGGTTACAGCGCCTGTCTAGTAAACAGGAGATCGTGGGTTCGAATCCCACTGGTGCCTTTGCAGTGTACCTCTCTTCTCATATGTCAAACAACAGCGTTTTGCATCAGGTTTCAATGATCAGATAGTAATAGAAGCCATGTTACGCTCAACATTGTGTATTTGAAATTAGTGCGACTCAATCATGGATTGATATAGATTTTTGAATCTTATAAACAATTTAAAATCTTGCAGTTAATCAACGTTTATTTGTAAAACTTGCAATTTGCCGCAATGACATATTCAATTTGCAGAACTAACCATTCACATGTAAATAACAACCAAATAGCGTTTTCCCGAAAATCACAGCAGATGATATGATCATGATGGCCAGGTGTCGCTGTATCAACTCACACTTGATACCTACTGTTATGCAAGTCATGAAGTGAACATGGATTAGTAGACCATTGTACGTATGAGTACAAGCAGTTTTGTGTCAGGTCAAATAAAGTATGACATCCTTATTTCAGCAGCGTCTCAACTAATTTACAGACACTGCCAAAGAAGCAAGGCTATTGAAAGTTTTTCACGTTGATTAAATCATTGGCTCGGATAGTTCAAAAAATAGACGCCGATGCATGCATTACGCGATACCAACTGGTTGGGATTTAAAATATCTTAACATGTTTTGGTCATAGAAAGAAAAGATTTCAAGTCTTTTTGAGTGGATGGAAAAATGTCAAGGACAACCCACGTTCAACGCATCAACTGTCGCAGGTCCCAGCCATTTCCTACCTGCACACGTAGCTCCGTTCCCGGTGAATCCAGCTTGACACTGGCATGTGAATGACTCCAGTGTGTCCGTGCATGTTGCATGCATGTCACAGTTGTGCGTTCCAAGCAAACACTCGTTGATTGGTGCTGGGACAGAAACGGCAGCTGTGTAAAGAGTTGAGTTGCGTTATGAAAACGTCATTTGGTCCTTCCACAAACATGGGTGTCGGAAGGGGGGGTAACGGCCCCCTGGATTTTGAAATTCTCAGCAAAAAAAGCTGTTTTCTTAATTTCGAGTGGGAAAAAGCAAATTTAACTACTTTTCACCACTGGAAAAATCCCTTAGTGGCCCCCTCTGGAAAGGATCCTTCTGACGCTCATGTCCACAAACATCTTTCGGAAACCCGTTATACATATAACCCGTATATAAGCAAACCATTCACGCAGCAAAGGTGCCAGGCATGGTACTACTTCGGAAGTCATTTGCAGAAGGCAACTAATCGGACCATGCCCGTGAATGCGAGGTCGAAGTATCTTGTTTCAAGACTAAAGTGAAAACGCACGGTCTCAAAATATTGCAAACTCCCACGAGCCTCGGATAAGAGTGTCTATACGTTTCTCCCAATGGGGTCCTAAGCAGGGGTGTAGTGCTAAAGAAAGAGGTGTGGGAACGACGTTCCCTCAACAAATAAAGAGGAAGACTGCACCAAATAGTTCAAATAAAGTGAACATTCGCCTACAAAAATTTCCACACTGGATCTTCCTGTTTCACTATATACTTTTGACTAGCAGTGCGAATCTGCGTATCACTAGCACGTCTCTGAGATCGCAGCCATATTTTAATGTAATCTAGTGCAATAAGGTGTGGGAACGCCGTTCCCACGCGTTCCCACCTCACTACACCCCTGGTCCTAATCTAATTATGCAAAGACGCTCGTGGACCAGTATTAACTTTCGACATGTTTTCAACCGTATAACTAGTTTGGGCATTTCGCTTTAGGGTTGGAAGCAGTGACACACTCTGCGACGGCTTACGTGCTCGTATTCGCTCTGAACACACCAAAACACAAAAGGAAATGTCTTACGTAGCGAGGAAACGCCGGCGCTCCGACACAAAAGCGTGATCCAAGTTTTAGCGGGCCGTGTACAACGCAATATGAAACCAAAGCCGTATGCCATGTGGGCCGCATATTTAAAACCCCTCCAATGGCCCACGCAATCAATACGAACACGAATACAGCAAACGAAACAATCTGGTAAAGCAATACCGTGGGTTCAGTCGCATTGCCATACGTCACACTGACAAGTAACAATTAGTATTTTTCTCAAACATTCTTGTTGAAGAGCGGTGCGTGTGTGTCGGCTATTACATTATCCGCATTCGATAGTTCTTCGCTAAAATATGTTCCTTTATAAACACAACTTGATTTCGTTTCATTTCTTCATGTGTTTTCATCTTTTCAGATCACACAAAACATTTTTGTTCCCAAACTTTTGCAACAAACGAACATATAATCGAAGCTGCAAATGATCTAAGCACTTCTGTTGTTCTGCGTCTTTCCCTGAGGGTTGCAAGACCTACAGATTCAAGGGAATTTTAATGTGCGGTTTTTGTGCGTAACGCAAGTAGTATTTTACGTAGTATTTTTACAAGGTTTCAAATCACATTTCAGTTTCAAACACAAGTTTCTAATCATGCTTTCATGCGAAAATATCCGGAAGTGGATAATACACCTGTTCAAGATCTGCTGTCCAACAGGAAATCATCCAATGAATACAATAGATAATTCCACGTTGTGGCAGAAAAGCTCTGAACTGCATATATAGTAACTCCCCAAACAAGCAGGCAGATTTTTGTTGTCATTAGCGACGGCGCGATGAAAAGTTTCCGCCAGCAAACTTCTCCGCCAAAGAAATATTACTCACGCGTGCAAGTAAAACCATCTCCATCAAAACCAGGATTGCAATTACATTGGTACGATCCTCGAACGTTGGTGCACGCGGCGTGCAGACTGCACGTATGGGCTCCAGTGGTACATTCGTCCACGTCTGTTACATAATTGCAACCAGGTTCAGTGCCGTCAATCAAAAGTTAGACTTCGTCCGAAGCAGAGTATAAACTTTTTTTCTTGCCTTGCTTAAATGGTTTGCGTTTTCGTAACGGAATACCTGCTCAGGAAGCATTTTTGCAAACATGATGATCTTGCTGACTTTTCATCTAAAATGTCAGTTGAGATTCCCCCTCTTTCAAGTTTTTGGTGTCTAGCAACTTTCTCGCGATCAGCGAAAGTTTAACAGATGCCATGTGTGCAGTAATGCAAAACCAGTCATCAATGGAATTTAATACTCTGCAGTACAAAGCAAAGACCTTTTCTGTTTTCCACATCACGTTTGAGCATGCGATGAGGTTGTACGACATAGCAGAGAGTTGGGTATGACTACTTGTCTAAGTGATGCAAATAATTGTAGTGATTTAACTTTCTTGTGAATTATATAGTGTAATAATTTCAAAAAATGTATTGGTGTTTCATAAGCTGTTTTTCGTTTTGTTACCACGTCACCTAAGACCAACGCTTGTGTAATCACAACCACGATATTTTTAAAGCAATCGAATTTCCGCCGTTCTCTCAGCTCACCGAAAACCTAAGGACACGAAGCGATTTAAGTACGTGACAAACTCACCAGCGCATGACCTTCCATCTCCTTGCAAACCGTCGTTGCATGTGCACGTGTAGCTGCCAATCGTGTTAGTACAAAACGCTCTAACATGGCAAAAGTAGATGTCATCGGAGCATTCGTCGACATCTTTATAAAAAGGTTAAAAGTAAAGCAAATGGTGCTATGTCCCATATCAATAATACAGATTGACTTTTGTCCAGCATTATCTTGAGGTGGGTGGGCTGACGCAATGGGTGATCTCATTCCCAAGCAATAACGTGAGACGACCAGGTCAGATTCAAATGGAATCAAGATAGACCTCATGAAACAGTTTTCATCGTCAGCAAAAGTGCAACGCATGGAGCCCGAGATGTTGAAACATGAAACATGTAGGTGGTGGACCATACTCAAAATAGGCCGGAAGAGCAACAAGGGGGAAACATGCATGCGTTTGTGAAAACTTTGATCGGCCGTCTTTGACCGATGGGAGAACGTGACAACAATGCCATTAGTGCATGAATAATGGCGATTTCAACGTTTGGATTGGTTCGAGTAGCGACTGACCTTGTAGAATGATCGGAACGGGATGGCCTGAGGCAGTGGCGTAACTAACTGGGGGGCAAGGGACAAGCCGCCCTCCTGGCAAGCTAAATGTAAAAACTTGGGCACCTTTAGTAGACATTTTGATGCTTAGTATTCTTTCGGTTGTTGTTTCTTTTGCGTTTTTCGGGATGTTTTCGTGTTTTTTAGCTTGCATAGACATCCACGATATCCAGAGATTTACCATAATTTCTTAACGTTTTTTTTGAGTTTTGGCTAGTGGGCCCCTTCAGCTAAGCTTTCCCTCCCTGGCTCAAACCTCTAGTTACGCCACTGGCCTGAAACAATAATCACTGGCAGAAACGTATTATTATTTTTTTAAATTACACTATGTGGTCAGCCGCCTTTCTTAGTGTTTTTTCCAACGCCCTGTGTTTTGTGGTTTAACGTCTTGCACTTCATTTTTTGAACTTGGCTGATGATGGAAGCACTTGCTTTCGGAACGCACAACCGAATTTCATTCAATACTTGTTTTTTTGCTGTACTGTATCTGAAACCATGTGTGATTTTCTAAAAACACGAAAACGAGCTCTGAATCCAAGTTAAGTGTCTGTGTTTGAGGGTGCAGCAAACTTGCGAAATCTCACCGAAACAAACGGTTCCGTTTCCCGTGAACCCGGATCGGCACTGGCAAGCAAAGGATTCTTCAGTATCCGTGCAAGTTGCATGCACATCGCAATTGTGAGATCCAAGGAGGCATTCGTTTATCGCAGGCGTAGCTGCAACTGCAAAGCATTTGAATAGAAAAAATACCGGTAGTTGCATTCGAACAGTTGCATCTAAGTAGTGAGGAATAAAGCAACGTACCTGCAGCACGTTATATTTGGAGCTTTTCTAAGCTTTTCTGCTAATAGACTTTTTTGCATGGTCGTGCTGACAACTAGTGAGCTCAAAAACAGCGTCGACGACAAGAGCGGTAACTTTTACAGGACGGTCTTTATGTTGCAGCTCTGATTTTACATCGACGCAGTAGACAATCGAATAATCTACTTAAATGCGATGATACTAAGGTTGTTTGCGCTTAGTTACTTGAAACTCGTTTTTAAAAGGTCGGTGTAAGGTAGCAGAAGTGAATAAGCGATAGGTTAGAATTATTAAGGTTCAACCGGCAAACTGTAGATTGGTTTTGGGTCTTGCTTTGATAACAGCATTATGGTCATAGCGCGTGTTTGAAGCTACTGTCCGCGTGCTTTCTCAAAGTCTTGCTATAGTTTCATCATTTTGCCCGTAAGCTTTTGCTTGCAAGTTGCTGTATCGGACTGAAGATGCGAAAAAAATGTGAAATCGATTTCCTAGTAAGATAAAACATTGCCAGCAGATTTAGCTGCGTCGCCCTTGTGGAGACTTGTTGCCAGAGTTTTTCAGTTTGGATAACGAAGTTTCAAAAGTAGCTGCTTTTGCGAATGATTTGTTCGGTGCTGCGACACATTGATTTGACATTGACCACTTCTTAAAAAACATAGGAGTGTGATGGAAAAGACTACATTGAAAAGAGGGTGAGTATCACGTTTCATACACGCCATTCTATGAACAGACTACTTCTTTGCTCTTTGTCATCGAAGGTTGCCAACGAATCTGATTCGAAACTACAACCAAATATTCCAAAACAAACGTCGATTAGGCCCGCAATAGGTTCTTTATAAATGTACGATCGAACATGGTCAGACGCGGCGCCATGGCTAAGCGGTTACAGCGCCTGTCTAGTAAACAGGAGATCGTGGGTTCGAATCCCACTGGTGCCTCTTTTGGTCGAGTTCTAAGATTCGGCAACGTGATACCTTACTTTTATACGTATAATCGCAGCTTTATTTTTTATCTTATTCGAGCATAATTTGCAAGAAAAATTATGTTATAACTTAACTGAAGAGACAACAAAGGTTGAAACGTTGCCGTCTGGAGATTGATCGCAAATTTATTTAGTTTTGCTCAGAATAAAATAGTTAGTTTTCGGAGAAACGTACAAGTTGGTTTTACTCAAAATCCTTAGCTGTGGTGTGTTTGTTTCGACTTTGCAGATCTTGCAAATTTTAACCTGCTCCAAGAAACAAGGAAACAAAAAAAAGGAATCACTACGAATAAGCTTACCTGCGCAAAACACCCCATCTCCAATATACCCTGGCAAGCATTGGCATTTAAATGAACCCGCAGTGTCGATGCACGCAGCATGTGCATCGCAGTTATGAGCTTTCATAGCGCATTCGTCGATCAGTGGTGCAGGGGGTGGGTTTCCGCCATCTGCTGTTGAGTTAACATCGAACTATTCGTTAACTATAATTGAGTGGAAGTCGGCAATGATTGCATACATAACATAGTCAAACCAATACATCATATTTCCTTGCATAACACATTGAAGAAGTTATCAATATGTTCACACTTTCCACGAATTTATAAGAGTTTCTGTTTCAGTTTTTACTCGCAGGAATTCACAGCATTTCCCTGACAGTAACGCCAGATCATGCTAGTCGAAGAATCACCCTTTAAGCACGGCACTTGCAACGGGACAACTTTTAAGTTTGGGTCAATTGTAAAAACTAAACCTCATCTCGCAATATGGTTGACATCGATTTATTTCAGGGGTTCCCAAACTGGGGTGCATGTACCCCTAGTGGTACATTTTCTTATGTGAAGGGGTACATTTAATGTTAACAACAGAAGGGAAAATTTTTTATACATAATTCAGTTCAAATTATTTACACATATGAATTTGTCCGAACTGTTCATGTTGCTAACGGGGTTAAACAAGGGAGAATATTGAGTCCATACTTGTTGGCTGTATTTTTGATTATTTATTTCTTGAACTAAACAACATTAAAACTGGGTGTTGTATTGGTGAAGTCTTATTAAATCACTTGATGTTTCAGGAAGGCATACCTGCAGAGATTGCGTGTGCTATAACTTTGGTTGTAGGGCTCTGCACAACCTGCCGTGGCTATCGAGTGTTAATAGTAATCAGGTTCAT
>JGI24021J15306_10004296_pt1 | contig 16484 bp, 10 predicted proteins | sample Ectturendosymbi1_FD_15306 | JGI IMG/M metagenome (IMG submission 15306) | reverse complement strand
CCAAGGTGTTTCAGAGATCTTTTGGCTTTGACTGTCGAAGCCATTTGCCAAATGTATCCACCTCGTGTGGCAGCACGTGTTGCATGGGAGTGGGCCTCACTTACGGGGAGTGGGCCTGACTTACATTTGATAGACGTGGGCCTGACTTACGGGGAGTGGGCCTGACTTACATTTGATAGACTCTGCGCTGTTCCCATTTGCCTTCCCAGGTGCGAAGAGGGCGCAACGTGTGGTCTCCACTTGAGGATAACTGGTGGCGTATACCAAGGCCCCCTGTCTATCTAGGAGGCCCTGCGTATACTGTCGCGGATTTTCCGAACCGGTCCCTCTGCCTAAATTCTGAGCGCTGCCCATGGTGACGGGCGCGACGACCGATGCGTGATGCTTTTGACTGTTTTTGCGCATTTCATGGTAGTAGCAACCTAAATTATACCGTTGGGCGCACCATTCGCGTCAGTTACACAGCAACTTTTGTATCATCAGGGGTATTCCGAGTCTTCCTAGGACTGCCGCCCCGCGTCCCTCCCCAAAGGAAAAGCTGGCATTAAAATGAATGAATGAATGAACATTTGATGGACAATTTACAGACCTGAAAAAGATTCATGAAGGCGTCCATTAGTCTTCTTTATCACGCTCGTATCACATTGGGCTAATAATAAAATATTATTTTGAAACGGTTAACTTCGCATGCGCAAAGACTTTGTTTAATTTGGGCGAAAAAGACAAACAATGAAGAAGTTAGTTGAACGAAATAAGTTCAAGCGCACAGAACGAAATTCGAAAATAAGCTGCAACGGCTGAAATAAAAATAATGGAGCAAGATATGTTGCCTTTACTCACAGTTTTGCGAAAGATGCCGCAGCAAAACAGCATTTAAACAACGATAAAAGAATTCCTTAGGTTATCCGTAACGGTGTAGGGGCACAAAATAAAACTGTTGAATCTTTGAATCCAAGTGGTTCCAACCAAGAATCAAGTCCTAGTTGAACCAAGTGTGCGCAGGAGGGATGTCTAAAAAGTAAACAACGCTCAAAGCGGATTATAATTTGATACACGTACACAGCCAAATAGGTAACTGATTGCGTGCCAAGAATGAACTTTGCGTGATAAATGCTGTATCAGTCATTCGCTCTTTTACCATCGATCATGTGTCAGACGTCCTAATATTTAGGTTGATTTTACTTGAAGAATAATGGGCCACACACACTCACCAGCCGCAACAAATATGCAATAACCTCTTGCTTGATACAGCGTTTCACAATACTCGACTACTGCAAATACAGTGAACAACGGAAAAAGTCTAAATTACCGTACAAAAAACTGCTCCGGTTAACTTATTATCTTAAAAAGAGCAAAAGTGTTCATTCCAGTTCTTTTGCAAATACAGTACATACAATCCTTTTGCGTCATAATATCGAAAGATTGCAATATGTACACTACGTTCATTTGGTGCACACAACGTACATTTGAGCAAAACATCATTGCTTAACTCCAACGTTTCACAAATTTAAGTCAAATGCAACAAATAACATTTTTGCAATGCATTAACAACTGGGTAAAACGGTTGATTTCAAATGTCTACTGATCAACAAAAGGAGAAACAACTTGCAAAAACCAAAAGGCAAATTGACAAAATCACGTAATACAAGGTAATTGAAAAAATGATAATGCTACTGCAATGGTCATTCTTGCTTAGCACACTACTAGGGTATGGATTTCTGTCAACTTAATCTTACATACTGCAACACTTCCACGTATATAAAAGCAGTTCGACACACTCTCACGTCTCACCCATTGTGTCCCAGTTTAATTATGGAACCTGCGTAGTATTCGATTAGTAGCGGTAGCGGATTAGGTGTTAACGTATGTACTCAAAAAGTGTCATATCTATCCGATGTCGAACGTTTATTCTGTCATAATGTAGACCAGAGTGTCTCATAGTTTGCGCGAAAGAAACAATATCTGATGCATTCAGTTTTACATTTTAGATGTGTTGCTGTCAACAAAATGTCGTGAAGTGTTGCGTTTCCCAAATGCTTTGATCCAAAGAGAAACAACGAATTGGTAGAGATTTTTTTAACAAAGTGAAGGCACGTGAGCAATCACGTGAGTGATGACGTGAGTTATAATTTTGCAACACATTCTTCATAAGAAGGTGGAGCAGATTCGTTTGCTTCGTTTTGCCGTGAAGGACAACAGGGAACAATATGTTGACAGTCGTTTGCATTGAACGGAGGAGGAGAATGTTGTGCGGTCGGACGAGCAATAAAGTTACTGGAAGGTGGGAGGAACCCATATGGTTGGTTGCTTGTTGGGGGCGTTTGGTAGACAGTGGTTGCTGGGTAAACGTTGACCGGGATTCGGTGTCCATGGGCTGTGTGTGTTGAAGACGATGTTATACCTGGCTCCTGAAGAGCCCCGCGTCGAGCAAGGCAAGGCTTACGAGGGATTCTTTTGTTTTGCCACATTATGTAACCTGTGACAAAAAGAACCAACCCAGCACAGATTCCAGCTCCGCCAATGATTTTCAAGGTTGACTGTTGGATGAACACAGTAAACATAACCGCGGATAAGCAAATGAGGATCCCCAGCATGGCCAGCACCTTGGCCCAGAAGAGTTTGACCTTCTTCTGCGGTCGGCGGCGAGCACCTGAAAAGCCAATTTTACGGTCACTTGGCAGCTACAAAAGCAATGAAAAAGTAACCCCCCACATAGCGAACAACTGCGTTCCTTTGTAGCGGCAGCAAAGGTTTCGTGAAGCGAAAACGCAGATAAAAGCAAAAGACAAAAACTCTGAACCTTGTCAGAAACGTTGGACCCAAATTTTTCAGCCACTTACGTATGGAAAAAATAGTTCTTTCTGCAGCTAATTCATCTGCTTGTGCTTCATGAAAAGGCATGCTTCGTTTAGACCAGGAACCCCATTTTTTTACTCCTGCACCCCCAAAAATTTTGTTCTGACCTTGCACCCCTTAAAATTTATAATCAAGAATTAGTTTTAAAATATTTACGGTATAGTATTTATAATTTTTAATATGTAAAGAAAATCAAAGATATGGACAAGACCGGATCACACAGATTAACATTTGTACTGTACATGCTCTACAAAAACAATCACTTAATAAAATCAAAAGGCTGACTTCCTGAAGTTTGCTAAGGTAATTCAGTTCAATGATTATGTTGTTCCTGTTTCTTGCTTATGAGTTTTTCTAAAAGTGGAATTTTGTTGCTGATAGCAACACGCATGTCTGCCTATGCATTCAAGCGATTTCTAGATTTCGTCTTAATTGACGTCATGAATAGTTATGACGACAAGCAGAAAAGTTTCTGTTATTTTCTCCACTCGCAATCACGTAAAGCAGACCTTCACGTCTCTTCAAATTAACAAAATACTTTCACCAGAACAACAATTCGCTCCAAGATGAAAGGCAGTGCTCACAACTCTTTTCTTGTACTTCACCATCGATTCACCTCATAACAAATTACTAAGAATGATGAAACGCTGAATCCATTCGTGTATTTACTACCCTTAGACCATTCCCCTCGCCATGGGTTTTTTTGGAGGCTTATCCCCCCAAATAAAATTCCAAGCCCCCAAAATTTAATTATGAAGCACTAAAAATTAGAGGTGTTATAATCAAATTTCAAGATGTCAAGCCCCCCTGAACAAACGTAAAGCCCTCCTATTGAAAACTTTGTGGCGACGGTTCTGCCTCAGACTATCCTAGAATTGTCCAGCAAAGTAATTATCACGACACAAAAACATTGCCAAGTTCATTCGAGAAAAAACTATTGCAAGCTCGTAAATATTAAGGAAAGATCGTAGTAAATATTTACGCGAATCACACTTACTGTAGATTGTACGAAACTGGCAGTTTTGTCTAAAATTCATTGCAAAAGAAAACAAAAAAGCGGCAGGACGTTAATAAACTTATCAATTTCTTGTTAGAAAAACAGACCATTCTCGCACCCCTGGAATGATGTTTCAAACTCCTGGTTGGGAACTAATGGCTTATACTGTGTAGACAATCAGTGTTAGCGCTGATCCTTTGAGAAGATTGCCATTTTGAAAATAGGGAACGTGTAGGCTTTATAAGGTTGGTGATTTATTTTAAACTCACAGTCAACAAATTTCATTTAATGGTGAATGAGTGCCATTTCTCTAGAAGCAATTTCTGGAAGAACAAAAGTCATTTTGATAAATTGTCACAATCAACATCATCAGTTAGAAATTGCGAACAAGGTGAATGGGTTAGCTTGCATCAGTCCAAAATAATTTCGCTTGGACAGATGTTCATGTTAGATTTGTTTTGTCAAAACAAAATTGAAATAAAAAAGTTAAACTTCAAAATTTGTAGGGATTTTGATTATTTATGACAAGAATACATCCTCTGTTTTTTGACTTAGTAGACAACGCTATTCATATAACAGAGTATAAGGAAACCAACTTGCTGCAAGAAGGCGGATGAGAACGGTTAACCGTTAGATCAGTAACAGTGGTGGGTCAAAACGGAAGATGAAGAACATATGTCCCATCAAGCAATCGCAGTGTATTTTAAATGACCCCCTTTTGGGCAGTATATTACTACACAACATTCCAAGTTTAAAAATATGTTTGCTGCAATATGCATCCTTTCCAGTAGCAACAAACGTGAAAAATAATTTCGCTTTTTAGTTGAAATCTAAATTCACATGAGGATATGACAAATGGCAATCTTTTTCCAGGTTGCAGGTGCTTTGTTGCGTAGGCTGTTTTGAGTACAGTTTTGTTGATCAGAAATAAGTTGTTGTCGAAGTATATCCATTGCCAACAGAACTAGCGAGCCGGTCGTATTATTACCCTTATAATCAATGTTTGTTCCGAAATAAAGCGCTGACGTGCTTACCTGTTGTTGGTTCTCTTGTGTTAAAAACCTACCACCGCAATATGAACGGTCATTAGTGATGCTCTGATGAAAAACACTGCGTCGATGTCATTTCTCTTACTGCATGGTGGGACCTGTCTTAAAACTTAACAGACAGTTGATCTGCCAAGTTTCTTAGTTGTGGTTTTTAATATGTAACCAGGAAATTGCTGGTGACTGGCTTGGCAAATCAAGGCTGTCGACTGTCAAAATTTGGCTCGTTTGCTGTTTGCCACTTGGTAACTTTTACAAGAGAAACTATGCCATGCATGAGCGCTTTCAACAACATTTTTTGGATGAAAGACGTCAAAAGTACTTGAAAAGAGTAATTTTAGGGTTGGTTGACTTGCAGACCATGCGGTCAATTCGCCAATCCTCGTAATTGTTTTTGTTGAACGATGACGTATATTAATATCGCGAAAAAATACAAATTGATTGGTTGTTGACACATGTACACTTACCTCGTTGAATAGTTGTTCGGGAAGCTCTCGATTGATTCGAAGCCTCCCTTCCTGTTGATTGGGATGTCATGTACGTGCGTTTTGCTTGCGAAACCTTATATTTGAGGAATTGCGAACTTGGAACAAGTCGATATACTTTTCACCAACGCTGGATTATATTAAACACTACACTGCTCGTTTCTGCAAACAATTTCGGAATAATGTTTTTTTGCATTTCAAACGGTCAAAGGTGTTGTGACTTGTAAGTTACGATCATAACGCTTCTGTTCCAAGTTTTTAATGGTTAACGAATCTTGAAGGTTTCTTCCACACACTTTAGCCCAGAAGCAAAACCCACAGAAGGGCAAACCGGCCCCAATGTCAAAAATGTGTAAACAGACCTAGTAAATTCTTCACAGTTTCGTTCGCAATGCTTCCTACTCTCTTGAATGAGTTCTGCTGTTTTCAAACAGCGTAAAGTTTTATTTGTAAAGGTCCATAATCTGTAAAATCTGCCATTCACGGATTGTTGCTTTCAAAATCTTTTCGCAAAAAGTATATATGTAGTCCTTCAACTTTGTTGAGAAAGAAAATTTTCAAAAAGATTCCAATGCTTCAAACAATGATTATCCGACTAAAAATCGAATGACTCAACTGAATCAGCAGAAAAAATATTTCAATTTTTTTATTTTTTAGTTACGTTCCAAGCTGTCTTGGATAATATTTTGGAACAAAACTTGATCATATTATTTATTTGATTTAACAAATTTCAGTATCAATTTTATAACTTTTATGAGTGGTTTGCTCATTTAGCAATTTGTATCAGCTTAATCGAAGTAGATATAATAAACTCTACAAAACATTTAGTGCGAATCAAGCAAAATAATTTATGCGTCAGCAATCAAGCATTTTTCACAACACCTTCTTGAAAGAACCTCAAACTAATTTCAAAAGTAGAATGGTCATAAATATTTTAATCACAGAACTATCTACAGCTAAAGCCTAAAACTTTGCAATAGTCCTTCCAGTCCAGGCACTTCTTGCAGTGAAACAAGTACCCGCACCACCTGGTCGTCTTTCTCCTCACGTTGCAGTCCCGTGTTTTTGTGACAGACTCGTTTAAAATTTCATCGCGTCAAGCTTCACTAGGTTTGATTGCGTCATTGCCTTTCAACGTGACTGAAGTACATTCTCGTGCCGATGGGTCATCAGGGGTTGAAGGAAGCTGTACTTTTTCATCAGTGGACGTATTTCACACGGATTTGTTTTTGTCATTTTACCGTTGTTTTTGTTATTGACTAAAAGAGCTGAGAAAATAGTCTTTTGCTGTTTAGAAGCAATTCAGTAACCAACAGATAATTCACTCATGAGTCATTCCTAACTGTATTGTTCAGTAGAACATAAATATTTTGCTGTCAATAGAAGTAGCATTTGTATTGAACAAGCACCTGAATCGGAGATGCAGTTTTCAGAAGGCATATAGACTACGCGTGAACTATGACCAACAAGAACAGCTTCAAACCATGCGGTTTCTCGAGGACATGAACTTTATCTTCGGTGAATATAGGAAGGCACAAGGTGTGCACCAGTTGCATCTGTATAAACCCACTACGGCGTTTTTTGGCTCCAGTGGAAGCACGACGTAGTTGATGACATTAGTTCTGGACACGGTGAACACGTGAACAACAGAGCTGCTCCTTCACCTTCACTGGACTCGAAAATCTGCTCGTAGGTGCACGTGGTGCGTCACGTGAGTTTTATTTAACTTTTTTATCCCCCACTTCTGAGCAGGGTCGTAGCCACCGGAAGCATTCGAGGCAGTGCCCCGAATATTTTTGGAGGCAATGCCATAAATATTTTTTGTGCCCCACCAATATGTGCTGTGCCCAGAAAAATTTGTTTTAAGCATCTAATAAAAATAAAAACCTTGCCCCTCTAAAAATGTATTTTGCCTCACCAAACCTTAAAACGTGGATACAGGCCTGCTGCTGGGTGGGATCTCAGTAGTTCACGCCGTTGCTTCAATGAACATAATCAGTGGCGCTGAGGAGTATTTCACAGCTTGACGGCCGGGGCGAAACTTTTCATTTGACTCGAGGTGCGTCACTGCTGTTCTTTTCTGATGACGAGAGGCGATGACGCCGAGTTCGTCTGAATACCAAAGATCGACATTCACTCTCTGCACTAAGCGCGACAAAGGATCCTGTAAAAACTATGAACGGAATTCGTTACATCCGTCATGTTTATTTTCTTTTGGAATACTGGAGGAAAAATGCAACAAACAAACGTTATCTTTCAATTGTTTGTGAATGCACTGAGGAAGGTGACGCCAGAATGTCACCAAGGGGTGGACGCAAGGAAGGGCAGAAGTTGGACTTGAATTGCAAAGCAGAAATCCAGGTTAAAACTTTTTGGGGTTTTTCTGTAAATGAACCTGACACAACTGAACTTAAACATATCAGAAGCTGTTCGCAACGATTTTGCCACGAAGCAAATGGTTGTTTAATAGGTAAGAAGCCCCGTGTGTCTATACGGATAGGCGCACGGTTTCTAGTCCGTTTCGATTCTTTGTGACACCTTTCTTCGACAGAGATCATGGTAGTACTTTGCATTTGGACATTCGTTATTATTTATATGTAAGCAAGGGCAGTCCCGTCGCCACGGGAGGGCTTTGGTGAGCTTAGCTCCCCCAAACAAAGCCCCAAGCCCCCGAAATTGAAAGGTGAAACACTGTAAGTGGAATTTTGGTTAATAATATAATGTCAAGCCCCCCCGCAGAACTGCAAATCCCCCCTATTCAAAACGTTCTGGCGACGGTTCTGAGCAAGGGTTTAACACAGGGGGTTCTAACCTTTCTCTGACCATATACCACTTTAGCATTTCGACAGATGAGCATGCACGCCTAAAATGTCTTATGACAAAAAGTCTGAGTAAAATAATAAAAACGCACTGAATTTTGAATAGAACTTTAAAATATTTGAAGCTATAGTCAAAAGTTAGACTCCGTTTTTATGTCTCAGAGTTAATTTGTTGCGGCTGTACAATAAATGTACCCCTTCAGATAGGCAAATACACCCGTAGAGGTAAATGTACCCCAGGTTGGGAACCTAGATCTGGTCCAACACCATCTTCCTTCCACGTTTCGCAGTACCACCAGACAATTTGCCCCGTGAAATCTTATTCTCGTGCACTTGCAACATCCTAAAACTTTGGAAAGGCACGAAAACAAGAAGCGACTTGAATTAAATGTGTGCTTTGTTGATATTCTGAACAGGGTTTTATACTTCTTCTAATTCACAAAGTTTGTTAGTCATTTAGGACTCTGCTAACTCAGCCTTGAAATATTCATGCTCACTAAAACAAACGGTGTCTCAGTGTAAAATTCTCTTTAGGAGAACGCTGCATGGCTTAAAACGTGCTGAGGACTACATTTGAAATATCATCCAGGATCCAGATAACTGCACGTTAAATGCAGAAAGCGCAAACTTTGTAGAAGACGAAGCACAAGCAATTATCATTGTAAAACATAAAAACAACTGTATTTGCAAAATGGGAAAAAAATTACGCTACTTTTCTGCTTAGATTATATAATCCGGTAAACTCCAATTATTTCGCGCATTGCTTTCGAACAATGCAAAATCTGTTCAGAGGCAACGAAATCAGAACAACCTTTCAATTTCGTTTGTTGCGCAGTAAAATTTGCTTTAACGTTTGTCCAAGTTTTACAGAATGTTTAAGCGCATTACCAAACAGCAGAAGAAGAGAAAGAAGAGCAGAATTGTGAATAATACAGTCAGAGGATCAGAACCGTCGCTAGAAAGTCGTCAATAGGGGGACTTTACGTTTGTGCGGGGGACTTTACGTTCGTGCAGGGGGCTTGACATTCAAATTTGACAAAAAATCCACTAGTTCATAGTGTTTCGTATTTCAATTTGGGGGACTTGGAGACTGCAGAGGATATAAGTCTTGTTTAGCGCGAGACCCTGGATGGCCAAACTAACATACGTTTCCATTTCTTTTCTTAGTGACGTAAAGACAAACACGTAAATCAGACCTTCACATTATAGGAGATGACTGACAGTGTGCGACAGTGAACGTGGCGGTTAAGAAGTGCAAAATGAAACCCCGGGAGGTGACAATGTATAGCAACGCAATAAAATAGCGCAAAACCTGCACAGAAACATGTACAAAATGTTACTATATATAGTAAAGCAATAAATAGTGTGAACTTGCGCGGCAAATAGCGATCAATAATACGATAAACTGAGTGGCGAGCTAACAAACCAACAGGCACTAAAACCGGCATTAAGATGACAATCGCAAGGAAGTGAAACAAAGGATAAATTTCACTCATGTTTTAGGATATGATGATAAACAGTTGGGAAGTTTACGTTTTCATCATTCGTGGTGTTAGTTTTTAAATTAATATACTACGATTCTAAAAATTCAATATACAAGGATTCTTGGTAGCTATTTACATGATGTAAAACATGGACGCGATCCCAGTCGAAACTCTTTTCTCTGCTTTTGCTCTCCATGTCGTTTTTTGGTCTTCATGGAATGTTTGACGCACAAAACGTTTTCAGGCAATTTTGGGAAAAATTTATTCACAACCCCTAAATTTGCCTGCTCCTACAGCTATGGAATCCGGCATCACAAAGTTGCAATCGAAACATGAAAGGATATCTTAAACAAGTTTTTTCTCAATTACTTCGCATTGGCAACCAACGCTAGCGAGCAGCATGAGAACAAAGATAAAACCAGAATTTACTAGAACAATACCTAACTTAAAAGAGCATATTGTAATTACAAATCCATACAGCATTCGTAATCCTTCAACAACACCTGACTTTTAACAAATTAAATTTTCTTAAAGGTATGCATCACACCCAAAGACTGATTTTGCCTTCATATCTGCTTGAGCAAGAAACCAAAGCTGTAAAGACCTACCAGACTGTTTTCCGATCTGAGTCAGTACCAAGTAGAGTTTTGCAATGGACGTGTGGCAAAATATGTCAACTTGGACTGAAACTGGCAGCTATGGTCGTTTTCAATCAGCACTGGCTTTAATATTCCAGTTATCAGTTATGCAGCTCATATAGCAGCTCCAAGTTTTTGAAACGAGTTTGAAGCACTAGAGCTTGGCGCTCTACTCTGTCCCAAAACATTCCTTGTACGTCGGTGGATCAAATGAGGGGAAACTTTGCTCCTCTGCTTCTGGGCAGGCTGATGTTGCTTCCTGATGCACAGATTCGACGTGGAACGTCGGCAGACCATACCTTCCAATTGGCTGAGAAACGTTATTCGTTGAAAGGGAAGGGCACACATTTGAATGAAAGTAGTTTTGGGGTGTATGATAAATGGTTGTTGTTGGCTGAAGAGATGACGTTGCTTGTTGGGTGTATCCATTACTGAATGAAGGTCTGACAGCAACTGGTTGCTGGGTGCAAGCCCTCTGAGGAGCTGATCTCTTCAGGTGTGATCTTAACAGAAAGCATGAAGCACAGGCCCCTATCAGAAGAAGACCACCTATTGACAACAAAACAGCACCAGCAATCAGCATGGTGTGTATGAAGCCACTACCTATTGCAATGTTCACAATTCCAAGGAGACAAAACACCACTCCGCACATGCATGTCGAGATGGAGGCCACTACTGACAGATGTGACCGCTTGCTGGTAAGCTCTACAAAAATAATTTTAAATTCGTCTTAGCACAGGCAAATAAACACAAAAAATAAAAACCGTACAGCGTGAAACAGTAAGTTGTTAAGAGAGAAAAATAATTCTTTTCGCATCAAAACCGACGAAGGTGACGTTTTTGACTTGGGTAGAAAATTTCCGCCATTTTGTCCAAGAGCACAATCAACTACAGCGTAAAAACAATAGGAAACCCAAAGTGAAAGCGTAATAACAAATTTGTCAAATCCAAGTCATTTTGATCCTTCCAGCGTATAAACGGCTTTGGCTGTCATATTTTATGTTGCAGTAATTGTGTAATTCAAGAAAACTGTGCTACATCGTCCTTTATACATAAAAATAAAATTTTACTTGAAAAGGAAATATAAAACATACTCTTTCATGAAGTGATGCTTAATTTTCAAAATGTTATGAAGCAAACGTTACTTTTACGTTGCGTTTTCAAAAGATTGAAGTACCACTGTCTGACAAATAACACTATACCCTTGCACCATGTGTTCTCAATGTATTTTGAAAAATGACCGGAAACTGGGTACGAAAATTGTATTGCATATGCAAGCAAATGAAAAATGCAGTAACGTCCACTAGTCACGAGCAGCCGGATATGTTTTCTATTATGATGTCACTGTTAACATTTGCTAAACACGAGAAACTGGCAAAAAATTTTAATATATTTCCACTGCTTTTGTTGCTAAATGCAGTGAGGCCTTTCATCACAAGCAACTGGCTCTAATTATTAAACCTGGAAGTTTTCGTTGTGACTTTTATTGAAATATTCCGTAAAGCTCATTTTTTGTTTTTTTAAGAGAAGGAAGATCTGTTTTGGTAATTTTGCATCGGTGTCATCTCACTTCTTGCTGTAGTAATTTCTAAATCCGTTATAAACAAAATTCGTCTGCTCTATACCGGCTTATCTGATGGTGAACAGTAATTACTCGCCCACTTACCTGGCTGAGCTGATATTCGAACAACGCACATGTTGTTTGAGGCTTCTGCTTCACGTGGGTATGACATCATGCGGGCAGCGATTTTTCCGAACAGTTGAAAGTTTCAGAAGAAGCTACAAACGTCACCAGAGCGGAAGTGAGAAACGGTCTCAGATTTTACGATTCTACAGACATGGTCCTTCAAAAGAACAACAGCACTAATGAATTTTAATAAAACTATCAACCAAATTTACAGTAGTGCACGAAAAATGAAGCTCTATGTGGTTTCAAGTACGTGAAGAGAGTGTACTCTCCACATGTGGGTCAAGCAAGATATTTTCAAGGAACTTTGCAAATTTCTAATAGGAAATCTATTTCACGTAAACACTACGCATCGTCAGTCCGTGAATCTGTAAGCAATGCTTGGAGGGGAAACGTTGAAAGGCTATTTCGTAACAAAAATAACGGCCCGCTACGAAACGTAGAGGCATAACTCAGACGTTTCAGTAGTATCTATCACTATCAGTGTGACACAGTCTCTCACAAACGCGAAGAGACATACACTGAAGCTAACAAAACTTAAACACAACAGCGACCATGCGAACAAGCATGGCGTTCTTCGCTCAACACATGAAAAACACGAAGTCCATCCAAGTGTGACTGAAAAACAAACCATGTTTCAGTGAATTCAATGGTCAGCCAATGACATGCGCACGAGGTCGTCGGTGTTGTTGACGCAATTTTGATGGCAACAATAAGTTCAGGAAAGAATAAATCAACAATAAATGAGATTTCCCGGAAAGATGCTTTATAAACCTTCGCTACGATTAAGCAAGTTCTCTGTTTTATGAAAAATCGTGATATAGAAAACTTGAAAACCTCTTTTCGTTTATGTCAATCAAACGCCGCTAGGAAGTACCCCTATGCAAAATTGGTTGAAAGATTCTTCATCTTTTACGATATTTTCCTAAAAAATCAACATACGTCGTGTTTTGCTGTTAAACTACATAATGCTGTTTGCAGAAGTACAAAGAAGTGAGCAAATATACAAAAAAAATTTAGTAAAGGAAAGAGATGTGCTAAAGTAAAAATAATGTAAAATTAAATTAACGAAAAACTGAGAAGCAAAACGGATGATTAAATGTACAAATTAACGACCAAATCTAAATGTTAGTAAATGAAAACAACATGATAGCAAACGTTACTATAGAATTTCAGTGCTGCAGCCTAGTAAACATCAGTATCATGCGTCAAAAATGTAATTCGACATTCACAGCGAAAAAATGCAAAACAGTCAGTTATCTATCTCAAATTTCTTGTGAAACAACTGAGAAATAACGACCTCAAACCGATCTTTCATTTTGAAAGCAAAGTTCTTGTGGTCTTAGCACCATTGTATATGAAAACCTAAAACTACATAAACAGTTGCCTGGCCATCAACTATCATTACCTCTACACATCACTAGTCGCTGAACAAGTCTGCAGTCTAAGCATCACCTGCCAGTGTTTCGCCTCACCATAAAGATACCTGCGTTTGCGATAGTCCCGTTTTACGTTTCCTGGCGTTTCCCACTGCTTTTAACTGCTTCTGTTCACCACAACGTCACACAGGCACATTCTCGAGCGATTGGTCAGCGATTGGTCCTGTTTTATGTCTATGTGTTTTCTTATCGTTAAAACGTCTTTCTGTGCAGTTCGCATACCGCTTGCAATTGTTCATAGGGTAAGGTGAAAAAAGGACATCATCTCATTTAAACCCGAAGGCTATCTGACCCCAACCAAGCTGTGCCGATGTCTTTCGCTCTAATCTTTAAATAGGAATGGCAAGCTACAAAGCAAATTTTTACAAAACAAGCAATCAAGTAAGTCAATCCTAGAGCAAAATCGCGTACAAGAGCAAATTCCTTGCAAACCAAGGAGAAAGTCAGTCCACAACCAAGCATTTGAACACTTATGAACACTTACAGGGAGCAAAGAAAAATTCCAAGTTAGCTTCCACCGCAAAGCATTCTGATAAACATGTTGTGCACATTAAAAGAAGCTTCCATTTTCCAATCGATCGGCTTGTCACCAAATTATGACCCAGTAAGTTTTAAAATCGTAAACGAATGAGTTGCAAAAGTCAAGACATTCTGATGAATCAAATAAAGCTTTAGAAATAAAGTTTCCACCTTAAACTATTGTACATCAACTTTATCGAACTGTACATCGAACCACTTTGTACATCGTATGTACACAAGAGTGAACAAAAACAACACAGCGGTTACGATGTCGCCTCTGCTTCACAAACGTTTTAAAAATCAACAGGATTGTTTAGATCAAGGATGGCCAACCTGTGGCGCATGCGCCATACTTGGCGCATTGGATGCTTAGAAGTGACGCATTACATTCTTTTGATAACCAGAAAGTAGTCAACGCCTACTCATCAATTTTATTGATTTTATTTTTCTTGCACGTCCTTTCTAGCAAGGACAACTTGGCTTTCTAGAGGAAAAGTTCTAAGACGATTATGGAAACTGAAACACGTTGTGCTTGATTTTCTAGAAGAGAAAGATGAGCTGCACAAAGAAAGGGCCCTTTTGTGTAATGAGCAGTGGTTGTTAGATTGAGCATTTTTGGTTGATGTTATCAACCATGTAAATTACCTCAATTAGAAACTGCAGGACAAAGACAAACTTTTTCCTNGCTTATTACCTGCGCAAAGGAGATTAATTGTTTTCGCATACTTTTTGGTTGTCAATTTGTCAACTTGATACAAANACCACGGAATAAATTTGCATGCAAATTTCAAGGAACATTGTAAATGGGCCAAAAAGTAATAATATTGGTTTTGGTGGGAATCTGGGTTATCGTCTGCATCCAGAAACCATCTCACCACTTTTTGCAGACCTTTCGTTCGCTGCGCATGTTCAAGATTGTGTTCTGCGGTAGTTCACTTCATCCGAAACAATTATCTTTATTTTGTCTACTGTGGCTGATCAGCGCAAGCGCTGACCGCATTGGCTACATTACCTGTTTCTGTAGCATGACAGAACTGCTGCAGGAGCTCAAAAACAGCAGTTGTTAAAATAGAAGCATTCAGGCATTTGATAATTTCTCAGCAGGGAAAAAGGAAAACTAAGAGGTTGCTGAACGTCTGTAGATAACAAAACATTGAAAGTGTTCTTGCGCATTCGCAATTCTTGTGTAGCTTAGCAAGATTAGATCTTGCAACAGGGGTGTGCTCCAGCCAGTCCAACCGCACACTTTCTATGCTCGATTGCACGTATTCAACAAGACATTGTTAGCGCAGCCTCATTTTGCAGTTGTAAATTGCTCTGACGCATTGGTGAGTGTGTTTTACTGTTTTAACGCGCATCCACTGTTTTAACGCGCATCCTGATAATTTTGCAGTTATGAACTGCTGTGTCGTAGCGTTAAGTGTATTTTCCTCCAATATCGTAACCTGGAGCGCTGATAGTTTATATTCAGTGCAATGACACATAAATTAAGGGGAGTACGTGTAGAAAAATATGCAAATTATGTCAACAAACTTCGCCAAAACGTTGGTGTGGAAACATGAATATGACGTCAAATTGTGACATAAAAAAGAGCGCACACCAAATACAAATGACTACTATATGTCACTGAATGAAACCCCCATGAAAATTTTCTGCGTACGCCACTGAATGCATTGATGCATTCAAGATGAAGTTAAAACTGTTTATTTCTCAGCTATAAAAAGGAATTTAAAAGAACAAGGTGAATGTGTTGAAAATATTGCCAACTTTGCAAAAATCATTGAAAAATCAAAGTACTACGAGAGGTCTTTGATAGTCGTTTTAGTGATTTTTCTGAAGAAGACCGCATGCTTGCATTTATAAATCCATTTTCACTTAACATAACATTCTAAGATGCCTAGCAATATGCAAATGGAACGTATTGAACTAAAAGCAAATTCAGTATTGAAAATGAAGTTTGGTGAACTTTCCTTATTGCCAAGTGTGTCGGAAAGGATTGTTTTTTGGCGATCATTGCCATGTGAACATTTTCCAAAAATGAGAAAATTTGCCCAGAGTTATGCCTGCCTCTTCGGAACTACGTACAGACGCGAGCAGTTATTTTCTTTCATGAAAATGATCAAAAACCAACTGAGGTCGCGACTGTCCGATTCCAACTTGAAGAACTATCTGTTGCTTTCAGTTACGAATTTAACTACTAATATCACTGGTTTGGTGAAAGTAAAGCGGAGGCAAAAGTCACATTAAAGTCATTTTTTTATTTTGCCTGTGTATAAAATTATTTTCATTTAAAACTGCTAATTGTGTCCATATATTACTATTAGCACTTTCTGAAGTAAAATTATCAATGAAAATTAAAAAGTGTTGCGTGAGATCTTTTCCTCTACAGCTGCTACATCTGTCATCATTATTTAATAAATTGGGTTAGCCTTGTTTATGTGTTTGTTATATCAGATAAACATATATTTTTCAAATAAATATATGTTAATATAACTTCAAAATATGTCTATATTA
>JGI24021J15306_10004295_pt1 | contig 16486 bp, 9 predicted proteins | sample Ectturendosymbi1_FD_15306 | JGI IMG/M metagenome (IMG submission 15306) | reverse complement strand
AGTGACGTCATTATCCAAATGTATACAAATATGCATAAACATCCTCTCATTGTGTAAACATCAACAAAAAACCCGTGATCTCAAGCTGAAAATTTTTTTTTTCCAGTCTAAATTACTAGTCTTCACGAATCTTTAAAGGGTTTGAACAACTCTCCAGCCTATTCTAAAGGCGAGTTATTGCCATATACAAAAGGGGTGTTATTCAATCCCTGGTTTCCTTTCTAGGGGTAGAAATTTTGACCACTTTTTGGTTTTTGTGGCATAATTTTTTATCCAGATATGCTAGAAAGCCAATCAAGGGCTCTAAAAACGCGTGGGATAGCCTAGTTCCGAAAAAACACTTGGTCCAAAATGTGGGCCCATTCGATGGGCGTCCAGGGCCGGGTAAAGTAGGCCATAAAAATGCTTAAACATCCCCACTTGTGACGTCCCCCCAAGAGAACCCCTAATCCAAACCTGAAAATTTTTTTTGACTTGGAACTACTAGACTTGCTGAATCCGTAGAGGGTTTGAACACCTCTCTAGCTGCAGCAGCTGGCGAATTATGGCCAAAAAAGTGCCGGCCACTTAAGTGGCTCGCGGGGGCGTTAAAGGTGGCCTGTATTGCCGAGATAGCAGTCAACAGTAGAAAAATCCACATTACTGTGTCAATGTAACGTTTGTTTTCAGTGCTTGGAAGAGCGACTTCTTGCAGCAGCAATGCGGCACAAATTTTAGGATTCTAAGTAAATGCTTGCTTATAGCTTACAGTATGAACGTGGGAGCGCCAAAGCCTCAGCTGGTAACTTTGCCTAGGTAGGCAAACGCTATGCGTTTATGCAATCCTTCGCGGATGTGATGCCGTTTCAGAAAGAAGCTATGGCTTGCTTTCGTGGAATGTACCAACATTTCTTCTGCGTTAACTTGCTTTCATTTGTGTGACAAATTTATTTAGAGACAATTGGCGGCAGGCCGAGGCCTAGTTAATGTCTCTTGTCTGGTCAATAGGCACAAAATAAAGCAGACGACAAAACAACAGCAAACGAAGAAACAAAAGAAATCAATCGCAAAGCGGCAAAAGGCAAATAATATACCAGTTAGGATACACCAGAAAGTGGACAAGTCAGGATTATCAAACAAGGAATTTTAAAGCGTCCACTGTGCTTAACAAATCAAGACAGTGCTGTAAAGATAACTACTGTTGGTTTAAAAACAATAATTCCGGATGGCCAAACAGGAGAATATGGATTAAAGCTTTATTAGTGAGAGTAGAGTATTGTGGCTGATTATAAATTTTTTCATTGAGCAAGGTATTTATAGCATTAGAATAAGTAAGTTGCGATGGTGCAATGACAAATTGCACTGCAGGAGAAGGTGTTCTAGCATTTCCTTAGACCCACAACTACACTGACGAAAGGACTTCATATAATGTTTGAAGGGATGTGACCAAGGCGAAAAATACATCGTAATCAGGTGGCGGATGGATTCGATCCGTGTGAGTGCCAAGTATTACGTTTCTTGGTGATGCGGGTTTTGAAAAGCTACAAATTTAGAAGATAATTTGATGCATTGTGGTAGGGAGTTCCAGAGTGAGGGAGCTTTGTATAAAAATGAATTGTACACTAGCGAACGTCTGCAGAGGGGAAGCTGAAAATTATTGGCATGACGCCATGAGTAGGCTGAGATTTTCCTAGGATCAGTGGTAAAAACGAGTGGAGGGCAGGATAGGTACTGTAAGACCAGTTTTTATTTTATAAAAGAACAAGAGCGTATGGAGATCTCCCATTTAGATAGTGGAATGAAGTTGAGATCAGAAAGGACAGCGACGTTACGTATTGTACGAAAACAACCTCGTGTTAATTCGGCAGTCTTTGTATGTATGTGCTCTAGGAGCAAGCTATCCGACGTTGAGCAGTTGGCGAAAAATATTTTCCCATAATCTACGACTGGGTGAACGCAAGAAACATAAGAGTGCGCAGAGGACTTTGCAAGGAACAAGGTGTGAAAGCTGGTTTATGCGGTTAAGTCCAAATGTGGTCGTTTGTTTAATCCACAAAATATGATGCCATGATAACGCATGATTAAATGTAAGACTTAATATATGTAGGCCTATAATCGGTTTCACTGAGGTCAATACTGTTAAATGTAAGAAAAGGGTGAAAGATATGACGTTTGGAAATCGTTGAAACTTTGGTTTTGCTGGATTAAACTTTCCATTCCATACATCTGACCACTTGGACAAGGTGTGGCAATCGCGAGTTAAAACCTGATGGAGATGAAGAGGACAATTAGAAGAGAATAGTAATGCTGTGTCGTCAGCAAATTATGAGATTGAAGATTCAATGGATTCGGCAATGTCGTTGACATATACTAGAAACAATAAGGGACCGAGGACAGAGCCCTGTGGTACCCCGCAATTTGTATAGCAGACGTTTGAATGACTGTCATTGGTTCTCACTAATTCGTTCGTACGACTCAAGTAAGACGACAAGAGATTAAGTAAGGATCCGTCTGTTCCTAACTGTTCCAATTTATAGATTAATCCAGAGTGAATAACTCGATCAAAGGCTTTGGAAATATTCATAAAGACGATCCTTGAAGACAAGCCCCTATCATAGGAAGCATAAAGTTTATGTGTGGTTTCTTAGAGTGATGTGGAACGTTTTGTACGGAAGCCTGAATTAAGTTGAGACAACCACTTGTTACTCTCGGGGTATGAATAAACGTGACTGTGAATAATTCGCTCGAATATTTTAGACAAGGAGAGGAGGATAGCAACAGGCCTGTAGTTTGCGGCGTCAGAATAGGAAGCTTTTTGTAGAGGCTTGTAGTTCGGGGTTGACAACATAATCTAAGTAAGCAGTATGGTAGATTAAGGAGAACTTTGAATTTAGAAGGATCAAGACGCTTAAGAACATGGAGAATATCTAGAGGTTCGATGTATATAGGGGAGATGCGCGCATCCGTTTTAGGAGCGAATGGGGAAGCGTCAAGTCGATGTTCGGCAGGGATGCAGAGGCAAAGAAATAGCTAAACATGTTGCTTTTGTCATAGTCTGACTGAAGGGCAATGCATTAGATAAAAGAGGGAAGGACCTACTGTATCTCTCGGAGGTTGCCAGTATTGATTCACGATTTTCCAAAAGTTAGGGATTGCTTTGACAAAGCGAGTTCAGTCGTTTGGTGATGTGTCTGGAATGATGTGTTTGGAAGGGGATTTTTGGCAGCCTGGATTTTTCACTGGACCAGATTGCGTATTTTGTTGTAAAGCTGCTTATGTCGGGTTTATGCAATCTACGCCAGCGCTTGAATAGCCTATGACGTTTTCGGAGTAGTAAAATGTTCCTAGTCATCCAGGGTTTAGATTTTCGGTTTTGGTGTAATGGTTTGGTTGGGAAATAAGCTTTAGCATTCTGGTTGATGACGTCGGTAATATTTTGTAAGCCAGAGTTAACATCGGTTGAGTTGGCTATTATGAAGTTCCAGGTGAAAAGAGTGAAAAGAGCGTCGTTTAAAAAGAGCGTCATTTAGCCCTTCGACGTCGGCATCTGAGTATAGTCCCAAATTAACGACTTGCGTGCTGTGGCGAGGGAGATTTTATAGTTTACCTCTGCGAAAATTAAACAAAGTTCTAGACTTGCGGAAAGAGGCAGAATGCCACTTTTAGATACTTGCGGAAGGAGGCAGAATGCCACTTTTAGATATTAACTCTGGCTAAGTTAGTCTAATATATGCCTCGACGTGCAGGCAAGCATACCAAATGCTATAGTCCGAAGGAGGTTAAAGAACACGAGATAAAGCACGACTGTCGGTGCGAAGGTCTCTGGAGTGACAGGTCGTTAAGTCACCGACAACTAGTAATCAGTTGAGTATTCGACATGGCGGTTAAAGCAGAGCAAAATGAATCACAGTAATGCTGTTTTGACTGGGTATCAAACCTTGGTGGTTGGTAGCATACCGCTATGAAAATTGAGATTTTTTTAAAGTTTGACATTAGAGCCACAGTATTTCAGTGCCGGCACATTCTAAATCCAGTCTGCGCTGACAAAAGATTTTACATTTGACGTAGGCCAAGACTGCACCTCCATGACGATTTCGGTCAAGGTGGAATGGAGGACAAAAACCGGAAAGACGTAGAAGGTTGTTTGAAACAGAAGAATCCAACCAAGTTTCAGTAACACATATAATGTCGAACCCATAGAAATTAGTAACTGCACCCAATTCCGCGAGGTTTAGTGCCGAGTTATAAGCGAAAATACTGCAAGCATTCAAATAGCAGATTGTTAGGCACTTAGACTTTAGTAGGGAATATATCACCGTCAACAAAGAGTCTGTAGTCTGTGTCGACAATTTTCCACTAGATTCACTTTCCTTGTTTGTATAATGTATTTGCAGTATTGAGGAGAGTACGTCGTTGAGTCTGCATTGCCAGTGGAAGGTGCTTTGTAATGCTATATTTTTAAACTGTCTGGCATGGGAAGCTTGGTTGAGGATGGAGTTCCGGTCTTTCATGGTTAGGCATTTCACAACAATGGGTGATGCAGTAGCAGAAGTGGATGAAGCAGTAGCAGAAGATTTGCGTGGAAGGCGATGAACGTTCGAGAATATGATTCGGTCGAGGTTTGATGCAGAAAAGTGCAATTTTAAGTTTCACTTTTTTCTTTCATAGGAATACCATGGAACAGTAAGTAAATTCCTTTGAACAAGTTCATGCATGATTATTGCTTTGCGATTCTCAGTTGCATGTAGTTGAAATTCAGTTTGTAGACTCTCCAGTCTACTTTATAGCTTTTCTCGTGAGCAACCTCTAAGCTTGTTTCGACAGCAGTGATACGCAGATTCAGACTGGACTCAATGTGTGTCAGGCGCCGCTCGACTGATTGAAGCAATTGGAATACCTCATGCAGCGTGGGTTCACTTTTTGCATTCTGCGCAATCGATTTCTTGAATGCCTGAAGGTGACATTGTCGATGACACTGCAGGCGATTGCTCTTACGAGGAGTTCCTTATTGCTCGGCTGCCAAGACGCTTCATAAAAAAAGTATTGAAGAAATATGTAGATTTCACTCAAGTTGTCCATTTTTCCTCTATGTTTTCCGCCATTTCGGCGGCGACATCAACAAACTACGTGAAATCCATGAAGAATGCAGACTATCCCATCGTCGGCACGAAGAAAGCTCTGCACACAGTCAAGCTCTAATTTCATTGTTGGTGCTCAAAAATAACGGTGGGCGTGTCGATTTCAAACTTCCACAAGAGACGGAAAATGAACAAAAATATTGGCACTAACTTCTACAGCCGGTAATTGAAGTCATAAAGTTCGTATATACTTTTTTTGGTAAAACAGATATATAGCCCATAATGTCCTGCCCACCAGTTGCTGTTTAGGATCAGGTTTTTCGTGCTTGCGAAATTCAATATGCTGAATGCTGGTCACATGGATGTCCCTACCCTTCATTTAGCTGAAAGTACACTAACAGGCGTTTAAGTGCATTTTTTTGCTAAGGCCTCGTGCTGTTAAAGGTGCTACAGGCCCCCCGCTATCTGGATCTGACGCTGCCCAGTAGGCTATACCTCCTTGCTTGAAGCATCTTTCACCTCTTGGTTCCATGGGGCTACTTTTTGGTCATTATTTGCCACACCGATTCGTTTTCTTCCACATTCGATTCGAGAGCAGCAGATGAAGCTGCATGTGCTTTGAATAGCTACCATTCTGCATCCTCGTTAGCTGTGCATTACAGAATCTCTCGGGACAAGGGCGATACGCTGTCTGCAGAGGTTTTTCTTGCATCCTTGTCCACAAGCGCCTCCTAATTTAGTCGGTAGGACCTCCTAGACTTGCACATTTGTGTAGCTCCGTTGGTATTTCAAGATGCAGAAATCTATGCGTGACCGTTGACCCAACGAATCTCTGCAACAGTGGACTTGTGCACATCAACTCTGTGTTGAAAGTGTCCACGATGCAGAGTGCGTTGTTACAGCACAGTTGCAACAGAACCTTCCATTGTCATTTACGTCAGTGTCAACATGTTGGCCAATCACACCCTTCCATAACTTAGCACCTTTCCCAAGGTGTGCCTTGAAGTATCCCAAAAGGATCGTGGTTTCGTTAGCTTTAAGACTTCGCAGGGCATCACTCCAACAAATTGCGGATACTAGGCGCATGAGTTAAGCCGTTGAAATCCTTATGTCAAACCTTATAAGCCATAAATTTCGTCACACGAACACAACCAATTGTTATTACATTGCAAATCAAAACCTTAAGGTTGTATGCAAAAAAAGCATTGTTTAGTACGCTCTTTTTCATTGTGATAGGGTAAATCGTTTGAGATCAGCATCTGGAATGTAATGTATTGTCTACAGTAGCAAGGATCACATTGAATAAGCTGCTATTCTAAAGGGCTGCGCAGTTTATGTCAACTAAAGTAATTCAAAATTCAAAATATATAAATGAAGAAGTTTTCTTAGCGTTACTTTCTACAGATAAGATTTCTTCAACATAGTTTCATGTTGCTACACACTTTTTACCGGATAAGTTTCTTTCTTCAGCTCTTCATTTTTTGATATGTTGTCCAAAATTAGTGTGAAAACAGTTTTGAAAATGTATTTTTGAAAACTAGTAATTATTTCATGACATAAAGTATCTACAGGAGAGTTGTAGCCTCCCCACGATCAGAAAAGAAACAGATTTTGGCAGCCTTCATATCGTCAGATAAACAGTTTTCACTTCAATGTTTATTAAAAACATGGCGTTCTGCTACGCTTTTTAGATAACTCCGAACAACTCTCTTTTTAGATCCTTCGAAAATCAACTGATTTGGGTAAATATTGTTAGTTAGGAAAAGCTAGTCTGACAAAAAAGTTTGTCAGTTGGTCATCGAAGGAAATACGGCGTAAATTAGTGTTGGTGTGAGCCGTCCGTAGTGCGCACGTTTTAAAGTTAGTGTCCGGAAATAACTAGATGCCAAGTACAACGACGTCTACAGTGGCATAAGACACTAATATGAAATATTCTCTCTATCCAAATAACATGTGTAGATGACTATGTCGTAGAGGGCTACATGCACACCTTTACAGGGCAACATAAGACCCGTTTCCCGTGCTTTGTTCACACTTTGCGTGAGCATGACGCATATTTTATCGTTTAATTTCAGAGTTTCGGATGAAACATATGGTTGAATAAAACAGCTCTTGATAATTATTGCACTCAGCGGCTTCGAAGTCTGAGATTTTGCAATTGTAGACGCACTTAAATGCTCAGAACTTAGTGGATCTCAAATTTTAAGCGATGCAAGTTTGAGCAATAGCATTAGCTGCGACATGAGTATGTCAAAAACAGATCGACGCAAGGCAACTCTAATTTTTAGCACCTAGCTGACAAAACTTACGCCAAACTATCACTTTATTCGAGTGGACGCCACCTTGCAGATAAAACCTCAGAGCAAGCAGATAAAATCTCAGAGCTTCTTGATTTAACTTCAGTGTTCAGTGACAGCAAGAGATGGGTGCATTTGTAATGTTCTAGCGATTTATTTCACTTAGTTCCGATACAGCGTTAACTCATTCGTGCCCAGGAAGGCACATCAACAAAGTTGTAGAAATACGTTTTCTTTATGGCTTACAAACACCCGTTCTAAAGCAATTTTTATTTGTTGTGTTCGAGCGTGACAAAATTTGAAGCAGAGCAAATAAGCCTATTTTTATCTGATCAAATAACGAGTTGTTAGTGATTCAGCTTTAGCTATGATTTAGAAATGATTTGCTTGTTATGGATTTTCTGCTTCTTCATCTGTGAACAAGCTAGATCTCAAATACTTCTTCAACATCTAGATACAAAAAACGTGGGAATACTTCGTAAGTCAACTTGATATTTATTTGCCATTCTCTCATGAGCTACGTGAAAGGCCGTTTCTCGAAACTTGCATTTGTCTTAATCTGTGTTGGACTTTAAAAAAACAAATGATTTGAAAGGTTTAATTCACTTATTTGCAAGACATTTAAAAATTTTATTGGAATTCATTGGAAGTTACGTGTAATTTTTATTTGGCAATTCCTTCGTAACTTCAAATTTGGAAAAAGTGGCTGAGCAACAAATAACAAATCCTTCAAAGTGAGTTTTCAGGCATAATGATTAAGCTGCTGTTCAACCATCATGGCAGTTTTGCTCGAAGTAGTCGCAAAACTTCCTGTGGTAGAATGGCATCTCAGTCNCACTCGGCGCAAAGAGCAAACCAGAAAAAATGAAGTCAGAAAAATATTTTGATAACGGCTTATTTTGGAACCTAAGTCTGTTTTGCTCAAATTACAATTGAAATCTACGTATTCAGCCGTTATGGCACTCACATCATGTTATTTCTGATGTGGGCGTTGAACAGCTGGAAACGTGGGTGTAACTATCACCGATTTGAGTCAAGAAACGCTAAATAGTTAGATTTGTGAAAAATACGGAAACGTTTTTACTTTGCAGCAAACGGAAAGATTCAAAAATGCGCTAAACACTGGGATTGCAATTATGGTGCCAAATGCAATGAACTCCAGGTACAGCATAATGGCGTGATAGATTTTGCATGGTTTGGAGTATTGGTTATGCACAAAGATAAATAAAATGTTTCAATGAAGTTATGCAAACATTTATCCACCAACGTTCATGTAAGTCCTTTTCTTCTTTTTCTTGCATTCTTGAAAATTCGCCTGAGGACGTAGCATGCATTGGACGTATCAACTGTTATAGCTCAAAGTATGTTTACTATAAAATTCAGTTGATGAAAAACTACCAACAAGATGTTATTTACATGGCAAACAAAATTGAAAGCTACAATACGTAATCCAATTTAGGACCGGAAGCTTCTTTATGGCGGCTTTAAACTTGTTGTGTTCACATTAATTAAACTGTAAGTGGAGTATATCTCACAATATTTGTAATAAGTAACACCCAGTATCCACCCAGCGAAAGTCAAACAAGACGTGAGAAATGATGCCTAACGGCCATTGATATTGTTTGGCTTTTGAAATGGTTTTGTTTATTTTGTTCATTTTTCTATCATGACATTTTGTCTGCTTCGTTGTTCGGTAAAATGCAGATAGAATTGTTTCGTTATTGCCATCGCAACAGCAAAGATTTTTCCACAATATAAACTTTCGTTTTTCTTTTGGTCATCAATAATTGCACGAACTGTTCAAAAACCGGCAGCAAACTAGTTACATGAACGTCAGAACGGGAATTTAAATTTTGAGAGCAATCAAAGTTGCAGGCTTGCACGCGGTAATCACACACCGGTAACTGCAAAAGATAACGGCTGAATTACGCTTTGAAACAAAAGTTATAATAAATCAATGTCCGCAAGGAGATGACGACAAGCTTGGACGATCTCTTAACTGCAATGTCCTGTGCGCACTGCGAGAGTGTTTATTGGGTTAATTTCGGCGTTTTGGGTCCTTTGAATAAAATTTAGGTTGACTGATTCACTTTTTAGGATTGCTAATTTTTAGTTAGCTTAAGCGCATCTCTACATCTACATGCTGAGCGTATTTAAGTATGCTAAATTTTTACTACAGACATTTATTTTTAGTGAGGACTTTGTGTGGATGACTGGATAATTTTTTCTTTGACAAAGTTTGCATACTGATGAACCACATTTCTAATTTTGCGATTTTTGACAATCAATCAAGCTTGAGGTCAAACGTTTTCTTATTTATCTCCAGAATCAATTCTGAAAGTTTGGCAACATTACCTTCTGCGGCTGTGCATGTGGTTATTACATATGTTTTTCAAGGCTAGAGCTTAAGGTTTAATAAATTTTGTTTTTGATCCGTAGTTCACAGCAGCTTGTTAGACGGTATTTTTCTACCGCCATCTTCCGGTAAGTGCAAACCAAAGTTCAAATTTTAATGCACTTCAGTGAGGAGGGCAGCATTTTTCCAATGTTCGAAAAAGTCGTATGTGACTCATACGACTGCACAAACTCAAATTTTCCACTGCAAGTTTTCGTTATAATCGCATTACATAATAAACACGATGATCATTAAATATTGTCCAATACAAATAGAAGCCATTTATGAACTAAATCTAACCTCCATTAAACTCATTGCGAATACTTTTCCATTATATCCACAAACAATTGGCTGAATTTTAACTGGATTTGTTTGAACTGAATTATACCATCATTCTAATTGAAATATTTGTTGGTGGAAACAGTTAGACTTTTCATACATTTGAAATTCATTTTTTATAGTGTTTCTGCATGTGCAAAACAATTCCGATTTTACCTATGCAGAAACATCATTTATTTGTGTGGTTCTTAAAATTTTCCGTTAGTTATCATGGAGGCATTGCGTTAGTGTTTATCTCGCATATATCGGCCGTGCAAGTCTCCAAATCCAACTTTTTATTGCAAGCAATGTGTGTGCGAACACAAATGCGGTGGGAAGGAGTATCCAATGTGCGGAAGAAACGGGAAAACCTACAGAAGCATGTGTGAGCTTCGCAAGGAAAGTTGCATCCAGCAAAAAGACATCGGTTTGCAATGCTCAGGAAGTTGCGCACAATGTGCAGGTGAGCTGATCTTAGGAAATACTGTAGGAGGCCTATGAACTGTGCAGTAAGATACTGAATGCAGAATGTACTAAATAAGCAAAATCCAAATGTCAAGAACTGCGTAAACTTGAAAGTGATCGTAAACAAATGGTTTCCGAAAAAATTTACGGAAAAAAAAATTTTACCGTATTTTCAAGAAAAGATCTGACCATTCAAGCGTTAAATAAACAATCTTTTTATTGTTGTTTACTAGAATCTGTGAAATGTTTTGCAAACATTCTTTGTTGGATCCATTACCCTTTATCACTTACTTGGCACAAGGCAAAGCACCTTAACGCAAACATCTTGTGGTGATAACGAAGGTTTCAAGTCATCTTTTCAATTAACTTTTATACTGTGTGCCATGTACTGTGTGCCATGGGCGTCGAAAGGATTTTTTCCAGGGAGGGGCCAATGGTGGATTTTCCAGTAGGGGCAAAAAGACTTTTACAGGGGGGGAAATGAGGCAAAATTTCATTTTAACCACTCGAAATTCAGAAAACAATTTTTTTTGCAAACAATTTAACGAGAAAATGTTAAAATTTCAAAATCCAAGGGGGGCATGGCCCCCCCTTCTGACGCCCATGCTGTGAGCCACGACTTAGACGGTTATCCAAGATTTACAGCTCCCGTCCCTTAAGCACAATAACTGCATCTTTCAGATGGCGTGACAACTGTTTCCCCTCCTCAAAGAGCCACTTCATTTTTCGGTCATTGCTCAAACAACACGTTGTAAATGGCACATTAGCGGAAATAACAGGGTTTATGCTAAAACATAGGAATCTTCAGATGACAGACTTGACTATTAGAAGTTTAATTAAGCCTGCCACTTGATGTGAAAAGGTGAATCAATGCAAGTAATATTGGTGATTTATTTGGTGAAAATAAGTTTCTTCATCAAAAAGTTCTTTTCATTCAAGGAACGGAGCTTAATTCTTCGCAGATAAAGCGGCAAAAGAAAACGAACACATCTCAGCCAGCCCAGAACAAAAAAGTATAGATCTGGTAATTCTTCAAAGGGCGCAACATTAAGATTGTTTTGGAAGTCATAAATGATACTTTTGGTTTCGGTACTTATGTTTAATAGGGAAACCAATGTCATCATTTGGGATAATTTCAAGGAAAGAACACGGAAAAATAAAATGTCGGCTAAAAGAGTGGATAAAACAAAAGTAGCAGAGCTGCAACAATTCCCTTGATTTGTTTGGGTCGAGCCCTTTTAGGCCCACGGATAACACATTCATGCCCACGTTTGCAACACCATGACACGCCAGCCAATTCAGCTAGAGAGCTGTTCAAACCCTCTACGGTTTCGGCAAGTCTTCTAGTTTCGATTAAAAAAAAATATTTGATTTGGGTCAGGGATTCTCTTGGGGAGACGTCACAAAGTGGGGCTGTGTTTGAATTTTTAACCAACTTTGACTGGTCTGGACGCCAATCCAATAAGCCATTTTTTGGCTCAAAATTTATTTGGAAACTAGGAGACTATCCGCATCTTTAGAGCCCTTGATTGACTTTCTAGCATGTCTGAAACCAGAATTGTGGCTCAAAAACCCGATTTTTCCCCAAAATCCAAAAATTGCAGAAAAAGCATGTCACCAACTAACAGCTTCCATGGCCGGTGATACCTCGCCAGCAGCTTATGCTAGAGAGCTATTCAAACCCTCGAAAGACTCGTGAAGTCTTGTAGTTTAGACTGAAAAACAACTTTTGAGATTTGGATTTGGGGTTTTCGGTGGATGTCGTCAGGGTTAAGGTATGTTTTGCTTTTTTTGGTTTTTCTTTTATGATGTCATCGGCCAGACAATGAGCCGATATTGTGGCTCAAAGCTTGTTTGGATTTTAGGCTGTAATATGAGTCTTTAGAGCCCTTGATCGGCTTCCTAGCGTTTCTGGTGCCAAAGTTATGGCCAAAAGACCCCAATTTATTCAGGAACTTGCTGAGCAATATTCGGAGATTTCCCTAGTTAATTTTTGTTTATTTTGCCACAACTTTTGAACCAGAAACGCTAGAAAGTCCGTCAAACCCTCTAAAGACTCGTATTGTAGCCTAGAATCCACAAAAACTTTGAGCCACAAAATCGGCTCGATTGGTCGACTCCCAGGGGATGATGACGTCTTCCAAATGTAAACAAATATGCATAAACATCCTCTCATTGTGTAAACATCAACAAAAAAAACGTGATCTCAGGCTTAAATTGTTTTTTCAGTCTAAACTACGAGTCTTCACGAGTCTTTAGAGGGCTTGAACAGCCTTCTAGCCTATTCTGGCGGCGAGTTATGGCCATATGCAAAATGGGTGTCATTCAACCCAGGTTTCCTTTTGTGAGGGTAGAAATTTTGACCACTTTTTGGTTTTTGTGCCATATATTGGCTCCAGATGTGCTAGAAAGCCAATTAAGGGCTCTAAAGACTCGTATGTTAGCCTAGTTTCCAACAAAAACACGAGCCAAAAATTGGCTCCTTGGATTGGTATCCAGGGCCGTGTAAAGTTGGCCAAAAAACGCAACAACACCCCCCACTTGTGACGTTCAACACAGAGAACCCCAAACCCAAAACAAAAAAAATTTTTTTTATCTCAACTAGAAGACTTGCTGAGCGCATAGAGGGTTTGAACAGCTCTCTAGCTCAGTCGGTTGGCGAGTTATGGATTGTTATGGAATTAAAAAGTTTGGTCAAAAAAGTGGCCGCTATGTGCCTAAAAGGGACGTAGAAAACAAAATTATGTGCAACACTGTGGAAATTAAAGTTTGGGTTATCGCAGCGTTCATCGGTGTCGGTAGGAGTTGGCAGGGGGAACTTGGCTCCCTCTAGATTTTGAAAATTGAAACTTTCCTGTTAACGTTTCAGCGGAAAAATGTTTGTCTCTTAGTTTCGAGCTAATAGAATTAAACTTCACCACTGTTGGCCCCCCTGGAAACTATTATTTGTCTATCCCCTGGAAATATCCACTACGGCCCCCCCTGGAAAAAATCCATCCGACGCTCGTTGCCATGGTATTTCTTTCACTTATTCACGCAAATAGCAATCATGGCGACAGCGGATAATAGTTAAGGGCGAGTGTGAGTAGTTCAAATCAAAAACCGTTTGGAAGCGAACTTTACTGCTTACTTCATTTTGCTCAGTTATTTTCTGCGTCGATCAAAATTAAGGAAACCGTTTACCTTTCTAACTTAGAAAAACAGCACTTAATTTGATCTCAAAGAACGCGTTTGCGTTTGACCTGTCTATACATAATTGTAAATTTTCCGTATATCTGGCCTGTTATTATAGTTTACAGCCACAGGTGCCAGTATCATTGCACACAGGGGTGGATCCAGCCAGTANTTTTAGGGTGGGCGATTTCAGCAATATTTGGTAGTCNAGTCTCNTTACGCGTTCACNACTGAAAGAGAGACGAAGTAGCCTATACTTCACAACATTGTTATAACAAAACATTGGACGGCAAAACTGCCTTATATCGCGAATGCTGTTTTCCGAATTGTACAAAATCATGGTGAAACAAGTTCCTTTCGTAGATCTTAGGGGGGGCGATCGCCCCTATCGCCCCCCTTGCATCTGCCCCCTGATTGCACATAATCTACGCATGCGGTTGCGAATAAAACCAAGAAAAACTCGGAACAGCGACGTGGTTTCACAGATATTTGGCACAGCTCACACCCGTGTGGAACAAGTCTGGTCGTTACAGCAACTGCTGAAACTGTCTATCCAAGGAATAGTTGCTTCATAAAAATGATTCGCCACACTGGAATTGAACCGCACTTAAGTTTGCTTTGCGACCATATTCTTAAATTTGTCTTCACACAGAATCCGGTTACGGTTTACGGACTGGCTTATGGACAACGCCGATCTAGAGATGACATAAGCCACCAATGGTCCGGTTTTTGGGCGGGCCACTAAAGTTGAGCCAGCGGGCCGCTCACGATATTTTTTGCCGTTAGATTTCACCGAGCCGTTACCGCCCGCTAAGTAACGAAAAACGTTCAAAAAATGTGTTAGAGTTAGAAGAATGGAGAACCATTCGGTGCCGTGAAATCTCAGTGAAACCACCTGGCTTGGTCAAATTGTAGTTCAACAACAAATCGGAAATAGCGTTGAAAACATACTGGTGGGATTGTTACGATTGACGCACACGCTGTTTTGTAAGTAAAACACTAAACGCAGCTTTTTAATTGAGTTGAAATATCGCAAACTGTGTCAAATTGGCGAAGAATCAAGCAAAATAAAAACGACAAGAGTTAAGAGGCAAGCAAACAAGTGGCAAACACACATATTTAACAAGTGCAAGTTTTACTGATATTTACAACACCAACACGCAATATTTTTGCAAATCACGCAAATATCTGTTATGTTTCTGCAGTCATTGCCAGAACAAGTTTTGCGTTTTTTTGGTGTAAGAGCATGCTTTGCAACAGCTGCAATGTTTTCAATTTGTAGCCTTTCGTTTGGAGAGCCCCCCGTTAGTTTTTCGCTAACTTTCTGCATGAAAATTCTGCGGCTATTTCGGAATTGCAAACGTGATTGTAAATAATCCGGCTGTTTATCAGTGCCATGTCTGTTACGTCATAAAAAGTGTGGATTGCCTCCAACGTCTGCTTCCAACTTTCACAGAGTCAGGGGCGGATCCAGGGGGGGCGAGGGCGATCGCCCCCCCTAAAACCTGCGAAAGTAACTTTATTAACCATGATTTTGTACAATTCGGAAAACATAATTGCGATATAGAGCCGTTTTTTCGTCCATTGTTTTGTCACAGCAGCGTTGTGAAATATACTTCATCTCTCTTACAGAAGCGAAACCGTTATAAGACTTGACTATGAAATATTTCTGAAATCGCCCCTCCTAAAGATACTGGCTGGATCCGCCCTTGCACAGAGTAGCATCTTGACATTTTGTTCAAGACTCCTACCTTAGTTTCGTTGTAATCAGGTTTGTTTTTCCGGTTATTCCCCGACGGGATGGCGACATTTGAGCAGGAGCGTAGCCAGGAGGGGGGCAATTGTCCCCTACCAATTCCGAAAGTTCCACCAAAAATTTTCAGAGCAGTCAAGCTTTCAATGTGTATGCCACAGAAATACTTCGGAGCAAATCACCGATATCGCTTGCGATACCTATTGCATAATTTAATCGAACCTGATCAAAGCACTGTGGTTCACCAATTGTCCATGTTTAATCAAATGTAGTGTACATGAGGGTTGGAAAATTTTATTTAGGTGTAGGGCAATAGTAGAATTTCCAGGTGAAGCCATTGGTTTTCGTAGGGTGGGCAAAATGGTGAAATTTATTTTTTTCCACTCGAAACTTAGCAAACAATATTTTTTGCTATAATTATAACAGGAAAATGCAAAATTTCAAAATGTAGGGAGGGGCGAAGGCCCTCTTCTACTCCTCCCCTTCCGATGCCTATTGTTGCGTATAGTGGAAATGTTGGAGAATTCATATCATGGTTGACATTTTCCTGAGGTTCAAGCTCCGTGTGGAAGTAAAAAATACGAACTTGTATCTAACCGCTTGTAATCACTAACTGAAAGTAAAACAAGGAGTAATGCTTTTCCGTGGCGTTTCTTGAGCACCAGCTTGCTGTATCCAACCTAATGATGATGCAAACTTCATTTCAAGCCCATCACAAAAATTATTCTCTGATAACTCTGGCGTGCTACAAATACTGCATTACTTACCCTTATGTGTAGCATCAGCGGTAACCTTAAATAAAAATCGTAAATTTTTGATTTTGTTCAGTTTTAAAACCAAATAATCGTGATGTACGTTTTGTATGCCTTGAAGCTTAAATTTGGTTGAGAAGAAATCTAGCTTGAAAGTCTTCATCAGTACTCACATAGACCATAGACCAGGGTTCTCAAACTCAAATTGCTCTGAGGGCGAAACGAGGACTTATACAAAAAAACAGGGCCGCATTATGACGCTGACGCAACAAAGT
>JGI24021J15306_10004294_pt1 | contig 16487 bp, 7 predicted proteins | sample Ectturendosymbi1_FD_15306 | JGI IMG/M metagenome (IMG submission 15306) | reverse complement strand
AACCAGATCTCACGTACGGAATGCAATAGCGAGTAGGGAACGGCAAGTCGTAATGCGAAAAGTTAAATCCACTATACCTCCCCATGGAAGACCTTCGGCATAACAGCAATAGAGATTCCCCATTCGACCAGGTTCACACTTCTATTGCTTCCACGAAGTGAACGTTAGGCCTCTAACTGGTGTAATCACGTCGCCACATTACTTGCCCATATTCACCGGCTCAAGATGACCTTCAACAGTGGATTCTAGCCACCGTCACGTTGGGAGCCATTTGTTGTAGCCATAATGCTGCAACAGTCTTGGCTGCTGGGCTCCCCTTTAAAACAGCCAGGGTGTTCACCTTGTCTGTTGAACAACTTCGTTACGTCATGCGTTGTTTTGTAGCACTTCCGCTTAATCTGTACAGTGGAAGCAAGCTGTGCGGTAGACTGGATTCCTTGTAGTGAACATACACAGGTGGGTTTTACTTCAGGTTGAAATAGCCTAATTTGGCTAGGTAGGTGGTGTGGTTTGTCTGTGTGATGATTACTGTAACAGTTTGGACGATTTTTAAAATGAGAATGCACGCAGCTGAATATTACTGACTTTAGTAGTGGTGAGCCTAGGCTCACGTGCGAAGTAGCCTAACGCTAAAACGTGGAATGTTGATAGCAGTCGAAAAACGGATGCTTCCTAACACGTAAGCCAGTAGATTAATTTGATAATTCTGTCGAAAATGTTATTTATTTCTTATCAGTGAGTTCAATTGAAAAGATTTTGTCACGAGACATGAAATTAATTAATTCTTGTTCGTGCCCGAAACTGTCGACGTTCCATTGTACGCAGGGCCGGATTAAATTAATGTGATGCCCCGGGCAAAATCGTGACTGCGAGGCCCCCTAAACGCTTAGCGCAACTGTATAGCGTTTTACATGCCCTCGTTTTAACTCTGCAGAAGCACCGGTCAAAAAAGTCAAAACTGATACGATTTGGCAGCCTACACTTCAGCGCTTCAGAGACAATTGGGGGTGACCATGTGCTGCGGTTCGTACGTAGTTACATAGGCGTAGCCATGGGGGGCCAAAGGGACCATTCCCTCCCAAATTTTTGGAAAATATAGTCATTTTGTGCTTTGAGAAGCGTTTTTCCAAAGAAAATAGTGTTATTCGCCTAAAATCATACACTTTGGTCCCCCCAAAACTCCCCCCCCCCTAAATTTTTGGGTAGGCTACGCCAATGTGTGGTTAATTTATTCAAACAGAAAGTTTATCACAAAAAACGGTATTTTTGCTACCGTGACACTTCACAACAATTTTTTGTCACGGATTTTCTGACAATCGTCACTGCACAAATCGTCCATCATATATATCCATTCATATATATGGAAAGATATGTCTACGCTCTCACGCAGATAAAAACGTACACCGTTTCGAAAAAATCTTCTCAACGAAATAACACGCAAAAGCAGCTTGAACCGCACTTCCGATGCTTGACTGAAGTTTTGCAATGGGAGTTTTAATAATAGCTACACCTATTAACGGTTTCGTAATCTAGTTAATCTCCGATCAATTCATTTGATTGTTGCAATGACAGTTTATTTTCCGGTATGACATTACTGGACAAGAGCCAGGTTCGCTGTTTTGGTGTTACGCAATGGTGAGATTGCAGTACGCTCGTGTCCGCTCCTTTGCTTGCGGAGCAAGGCTGTGGAGCCGATACTCAAATTTCAGTCTCTGGTTCCAGCTTTGAACGTCTCCACTTTTTGGCTCCGGATCCAGAACAATTTGGTCCAAAAAATCATAAAAAACATTGTATTATTTGTGCAACTCGCTTGCCCCACAAACTATCTCTGTGGAACCGGAACCCAAGTTTCATGCTCTGGCTCCACCATCGGGGCTCCGGTTCCGACACCTGCCATCCAAAATTGCTTTGGCTCCACCTCCGCAGCCCTGTTGCAGAGGCAGGTTACGAAACTTGCTAGTGGATTGTTCTAGTGTTGGTCTGTGTTGCGTAACAACAACATGGCAACAAATCTTCAAACGTTTACTTCAAGTTACACACCTTTGTCAACTCCGATAAAATGATGACGTCATTTTCTACAAAAGCTGACACAAAAATGATCTCTTCTACAAGCTTTTAACTTCAGCATCCACTGATTGAGATGAGGTAGTGAATAAAAGACTTGCTAAATATCGCCACATAACTGTCCATCTTCGGCACACCCACTTAATTTCTTGTTCAATTAACTTGTGGCTTTGCAGTGATTATATGCCTGTTGCTATTGAAAAAAATCGAGTTATTCCGGGGCATAACTGGCTTTACTTGATATACAGAATTACGACTCTTTTTTGAATCTTTTTCTCGAACTCAGGCCATTTTTAGAGAGTGTGTTACCGGTAGTGCTTAAAACATTTCCTATCTTAATGCAGTTTAAACACCTCGTTTCGCCAATATGTAGTGAGTCTTCAAAACTTTGTTTTTGCGATTCGGAAGTAATCTGATTTTAATCCTAAAAGCATTTTTTGTTAGAATATCGGTATTACTTAGGAGAATGGGAATGTTTTTAGCCAAATTAGAAATGAAATAACTTCCGCATTTTCATCATATTTGTGGGTGAACCCCGATAATTACTGTCGGTTCGGCGTTCATGTTAGCGTACGAGCTGTACGTCATGTGGTGAAATTACGATCCTAGTTCATACAGTTGCAGAGTTTGACGAACATTCCACTGCAGCGTCACACTTTCCTTTTTTTCGCCGCGGTCGCACGCGTTACACTTTTAAAAGCAATAGGTCGTAAAGTGAGATCAGAACTGCGGCAGACATCTCGTGGAAGGGTAGCCAGCAGGAAGACACAATGCGACCAAGCAAACAGGGCGTTTTGATTTGGCGCATCTGCGTCGTGTTTGTATGTTTAGTTTCAATAGCCGAGACCAGTGCGACAGTTGCTGCAGGCTACACAGATCAGCGAACCAACAAGAGATATACCCTTACAAAACCGTCTACACGTCGTGATAACGTTTTTCAGCGGTCAGATGCCAAGTGGGATTTAAAATATGCAAGGAAGAACATTCTCACCGATCATATTATCCGAAGAGTGAAGCCAAGGATGAAATCTAGCAGAGGGGACGGTTTTATTCTGGTTGATCAATCTGCTGTTGGAGGATTCCTCAATCGGCACCGACCTTCCTCCAGGTCCAACTCCATTCGACCTCGCCATCTACACAGATATCCTTTCCCTTCGGTGAATTATAACCCGCGTACAACTCGCCTAGTAAAGCGAAAATTCCGCTTCAAAAATAATTCAAAACTTGGATTCAACCGACCAACCGAGCATACAAGAATAGGCAGCTACGCTTCTGTCAGAAGAAATGGCCATGCAGCACCTGTTTCTCCACCAAGACGCGCAACCAACGATAAACCTCTGGCTAGCTCTACGGATGTTATGCCCTCAGCTAGAACAGCCATCCTCTCAAAATTAAAAAGCCAAGGCGGGCTTGATGAAATTCGAACTAGCGACTTGGTTTCAGAGGAGCCGCTGGTTGCTGGTCCCACTGACCAGGACAGAGAAACTGAAGTTCTGGAAGAACTGTTGGATGTTACGCCTGATCTAGATCAGCATCCTGCACCAATTCCGTCCCAACACTCAACGACACCATTTTCGCGACAGTACAAACCTACACAGCCCTCAACCACATCTGTACTGCGGATTCGTACCACTTCGATGACAAAGGCACAGCAACTGATTCGCAATCTGGGAAACGGGTTTAAGATATCTTTTGCTCCAACTACCCCAAGGGAGCTTGCTCTATTACGCGACAATTTTGATATACAGCGAAATAGCGCAGCATACAACTCAAACCTTATTGTCAAAAAGTCGGTGTCTGGCAGAAGGAAGGAGGCACACAAAGGAAATTCGACTATCGGCCAAGGAGTGCAGTGGTGGTTGGGGTAAGAACATTATTTTTAATGAGTTGGGTGTGTATGAGTTTTGAAATAACACATTGAGTATACGTTTTCTGAATTTTGACGCAGTGTTTTGGGCAAACAAAAATATCTTTGCCTGTTACGTTTCTAACAATCTTTTTATTTTTTCAAGTAAATGATTGTTACTTGTTTCAAGAACACTACTTGATTGCAGACTTCATTTGCCATTAATAGGCTGAATTTAACGTTCATCTCACGAGTGACAGACCTGAAAGGTCACTTGAAAAAATTAGATGAAAGTATTGAGTTTGAAATCGCGAAGCGTTTTGTTTTTATCAATGATAGAATTAGGGAACTCGAAGCAAAGTCTGCGGTAATGACTCCATCTTTGTCTGAAACATCTTTGTCTGAAGTTTTTGTTTCAGTAACTTTTGTCTCAACAACTGTCTGATAACGTTTGTCTGAAATGATGGACGCAATATTCCGCATACATTTTTGAAATAATTTTTGGTACAAGTGTTTCGCACTTCATAGGCCTTATTTGTACTTCAAAAAAGTTCAAGCTTGTTTTTTTTTCTCATGCAGCAATCACTACCTTACAAGTTATTCACAGAAAAAGTAACGGTAATCAGCGAAGCCACTAATCTCCGTATAATAAGTACATTTCACGCAAAACTATAACCTGTCTTGTCTGGACGGTATATCGTCTTCGTCATGTAGCCTGCTAATAACAAACTACCCGTGAACAATAGTGGTGTTTCGAAGGATATGAAAATTTACCGTGTTGCTAAGAACTGTTTGCTGATCGGTTTGGCCAACAACCAGGTAACTTTACTACGAAGTACCACGTAGCCATAAATGTGACAGTTAAAAGGGGCTTTCAGCAATCTTAGCGACCTTTCACTATTTAAATTAGGAAAGGAAGGTCTTGATCCGGGCACTAAATGCTGGGTGTGACCCAAGAAAGAAACTTTACAGTGCGTGATACTGAATTTTTGTTTTTCATATTGAAACGTATGGCCTTTCTAAAGAGTCAAACACCTGGAAAGCTCGTTCGGCGCTTTTAGGAGTACTAAAATTGTGAAACATATCTAATGAAATACTCAGTTTATATCACTTTTCAGATAGGTTTCCGGATGAAGTAATAATGCTCTCTTTTGTTGCAGCAACTGCACCGCGGTCGTTAAAGGTTGATACGAAAGATAAGTCTTTTTTGAAACATTCTTATTACAAGGCTGGGGTTCCCAACGTTTCTCTTACCATGTGTCCCTTCAACATTTTGGCAGATTAGCATGTACCCCTAAAATTTCTTTATGACAAAGAGGCTGAGTAAAATAACAAAAATCGACTGAACCTTTCATAGAACTTTTAGAGTTTTAGAGCTATAATAAAATTAGACTCCGTTTTCATGTCTTAAAGTTAATTTGTTTCGCTGTACAATAAATGTACCCCTTCATATTGCGAAATCGCAACTGCGAAGGCACAGCGGAAAGGAACCAACGAAAAGGCAACAATTCACGGCCCCTAACTGTCTCAAGTTCTGCAGTATATTTGACACAAACAATTATATCAAAACTGGATTTCCAGAAAAGAAGTCTTATCTTTAAGTAAACCAACTGTGTGCAGGTGGTCAAGACAAATTTGTAAATGTCGGGACACCATCATCGTGATAACGGATGTGCATAAACACCGTTTCTGAAAGGGGTTCCAACCTCAGTTAGGTCATATAAAGGCGATGTGAAGGAGCTGCATATAACTTTTTAAAATCTCACTTGCCGCTTGTTGTATTGAGTTAGCGCAAATTAAGCAAGTGGCTGCTAAAATGAACAGACCATTTACTGGAAGTGTCACCGCTTTATCTAACCGCGCAGGCACATTTTTACATATGAACAACAAAACAATGGATCCGAATCCGACCTATACTTTTGTATCGAAAAAGTTCCACGTAGAAAAGAGAGCTCTTTGCCTAATACTCTGTGAGGGTTAATCCAGGCGGCGAAATTTACAGGACGCAAGCAAAATTGAAACATTTTTTCCAGATAAACATTTGTTTTTTGGATACGAATTGTTAAACCGGGCACCCAGGTCACACAGTCTGTAACATTGGCTTTTTTAGGCGAAAAACGAAGATGGCCAAACTTCTCTTAAGCAGGAAGAGCAGAACAAGTAATTTGTGCAAGGAAACGCGTCTCAAAACTTTTTCATTTGCTGTGCTTGCCGTCGACTGTGCGTCATGGACGCTAGAAGTGCTTTTCAGACGATCTACGATATATTGTCATGGAATGTACTAAAAATACCTTGGTCCAAGCACTCTCTACAATTAACCAATGTCTGAAGTCCAAACAAAACCTTTGGTAAAAACCAACAGCAACAAAAAACTGCCTGCTGAGATTGTGTTTGATAAAGCTTATTAGCGGTAAAGTTATCAGGGCTTCGTTACTTTGCTATATTAGGAAGAAACGGCCACCTGTATAGGTCCTGTGATCTTTTATTGTAACGAATGCAACGATCAACGTGTTTGCGCGGTTGCCCAACGGATGTGGGCTTCCCTCGTCGCACAAATGCTTTCATGTACCGGGGCAACCTCGTTCACCGCAAGACCGATGATACGATCACACCTAGAGTAATGGAAGGACTTTAGTGCATCCGGACTTTATGCTGCACATCGGAACCCAAAACTGGTCTAATTTTAAACCGACCTTTCTTTATCGTCTACATGATATTGCAAAGTCGCTCGGTTTCAGTCTTTTTCTTCTACCTTGCATTTTTCTGCTGTGCGACATAGCTTTTGTCTTGTTTTTAAACACTACACTGCAAGATCTTGCCAAAGCGGTCAGATTACAATCTCTGTTTACCTAGAGTGTTGCAAGTCTATTTGCTACTAAATTGCCCCGGCCTGCCACTAATGTATGTGGCGACTTTTCAGTTTCAGCATTAAAGAACTGTGCATTTCGAAAGGAATATTCGTTTGTGGGAAATGTGCGTGGATTGACAATTCGGTTTGAGGTTGCGTTGAGTTGACTGATTCACAGCGACAAATACAGTAAATCCAATACCAACTTAAGGTTGTTTGCAGACACCATGCGAAACGTTTGTACGTGCATAACCAGGCATGTGCAGTAAATAGTCTGTGCTGCATTTCACAAGCTTCGTTAGTTCTCGCCGGCTCAGGTCGACTTGGCATGACCTATGAACTGCAGCCAACTGGGCGCTTCAGATCAAATACGACTTAGTGATGCGCAAAAGGTTTCCGGTCATCACCGCTTTGACCGAAATAAGGTGACCAGTTACTCGTCGCATATTGACTCACATTAAGACCGAGCTCTTACTTGCCAATCAGGCGAATGTCGGTTTCCTTTGGAAGGTTTCATCACCTAGTGGCAATATGCGGCAAGATCACGGTAACCAACGCTCCTGCTATGATCGTAAATCTTCCAGTAATCTTTCCAACTTATGACATTTTAATTTTAATTTTTTGGAAACAAAACGGTTAATCTTTGGGACCAGAAGCCCTGCTAAGAAGTGAAGTGGTCATTAACACTTTAGCACTTTTTTGCCTCGGCTGTCAGGCCATGCAAAAAATTTCATGTGAATTTTAGCAAAAAAAGGCAGCGGTGTCAGGATTCTTTTAAATTAAGTTGATTAGCAGCATACAAACTTCGCAATCATTGTGGTTGTAATAAAAAGAGCATAAAAATTTGAAAATCAACTGCTTGTGCTCTTTTTATCTCCAAAGTGGCCGGTAGCAGAGGTGAACTATGGAAAAGAGCATTATTTGCAAAAGTTGCTGTTGTTCAATCACATTGCACGTTGCCATTTCTAAGCCTTTGCTGTATAAATACGAAGCGCAAGTTTCATTTTTTAGGGATTTACCTTCAGTGGAAAATGCTCTATTGTCTCCGAGCAAACAAAGCACTCAATCAATATCCCTTTGGTTTTATAAAACGTCTCGCATACAAGCGGGAAACAGAATGTGATGACGTTGCCTGCAAAAAAGAGCTCGTAATCTGAAGAGAAATCAGCACGGATTTCTGACAAAAAAACTCGCATTTTGTTTTGATTGTTCAGAACTGCCGAAGGTTCATCTTGAAATGACGCTTTTTGTTTTTTTGTTTGTTTGTTTATGCACAAACCTACTATCTGCAGTTTAGTTTTGAGCAGTATGGTAAGGTTTCCACTCTGCACCGAATCTTGTGTTTGCAAAACAACTACGCAGAATCGTCAACAAAGGCATCTTTACATCTGTGGTATGGCTTAAATTATTGACCCAAATCATATCTAAATCTTGCTAGACGTTGTGGGAAACACTCGCGCAAACGACGTCTCGGGTTGTCGCGGTGTCCTCTGCACACTAAACAAGGCACGTTTTCGTCCGAAAAAATTAATAAAAAATAATTTTTCTCACGGACATTGCTTTGGTCACCCAAGCTGGTTGTAAAGCTGTTGAAATGTTTAAAGTCGCTATTTTAAGGTAAAGATGTCGATAGCCGTGTGTACTACAAAGGCAAATATGGGCGTGATTTTAGAGAAATTCAGAACGACTATTTATATCAAGTTTAGTTTATGCGACATGAAATTTATATCACGCACCTGATACACACCAGAAAGATCAAGCTGAAAGTAAATTAGAAAGTAAATTAACCGAAAAAATATCTTTGTGTCCTTGAGCCTTCTCAATTCCACGTACGAAATTCCATAAATTTTTGTGCTTAAATCGACGTTTATCGCTTGTTGTTTGAAGCTGTTTGAAGCATTGAGCGTCTGCCCCACCACCTTTTCAAAGAAGTAAAGTTGGCTCGAGCCTCGTCAATCAAAATAGCGTATCTACAAACGTTGCAGGGATTTGTTAAAATAACTTGCTTTCTCTCACCTTTAAGTTTGGGGGGTTGAGGTTTGCTAGGTAGGTGTATTTGCGAAACAGGAAGAAAAGAGGTGTAATATTTTACTGCTAAGCATCAATGTGGTAAAAATTCCGAACTAATGTCTTCGAAACAATGATAAATTTCTAGACAACCTCTCATACCAAGCAACTTTCAAATTTGTGTAAAAGTAGTTCGTTTACTCTCTTTAGCACTTGGAAATCGGTCCATAGACAATAATGCTTTTGCTTAAACGGCAACTCGTTTTCAATGTTTTAAGAGTAGATGAGCATCTCATATGAAACACAGCAGAGCGCATTAATTGATCGTCAACATGAAGTCAATGAGTTACCAAGCTACGATTCTGCTCTTGCTCTTTAAATATTTTCGATAGGTTTTCATGAGCTAGTGTTCAGTAATTGGCAAGGCGCCAACGTTATCCCTTTCATTACTTTCAGATTATTTTTTGTCCCGGAGCATACATTTTTCAACACTATTGTGCCATAAGCAAGTTGGGATTTAAATTTCAGTACTCGGTGACCAGCTTGTTATTTTTGACGCTTTTTCATCTGCCCAACCATGCAATGTTCTTTCTTTCAAAGCTTTTTGGTTTTTACGTTCTTGATCTTGTTCAACATAATTATACCAGTTGCAAATACTGTTATTGATAAATGCCTCATTTTCGGTTCACACGTATTATAAAAGCGTTTATACCGAAAACTAGGTTTCTGACTGAACTGAACTGTCACGCTGGAAATCAAGTTTTAAATTGATTTGTTTGAAAAGAGTAATGAAACTTAAGGGTTATACAAAGCTGCAATGGTAAAAACAACTGAATGCAAGTTGTTATTCAAATTTCCTTTTACAGTTAGGAATTGGTTCGTACATTTATACAGTTTGATGCTTCTTTGTGTACTTAGGAAAACAGTTTGAAAATCTTTCTACAGTACGGGGGTTTACCAGACACTAACAAAGCTTCTTCATTAACACCGACGGTTGAGAAAGCTTCTTCAACAAAATTAACTTATCAAAAAATGGTTCTGGCATTAACGTAAACAAGTACTGAGCGCAGCTCTCCGTTCGCGTCGTTTTGTACGGAGCTGTGCCATCACGGTTTGCGGCCGTGGTAACGTGGTAGCACTTCAGGCAGTGTTGAAGGTGACTGGCAGTGATCCAGTTCTCTATCATTGTGTTTGGTTGCTACACCAGTCGCCGACAACAAAGCAGCTTTGTTGAGAGATGGAAGTAAATTTGCCGGCATGTCGAAGAAAATACGTTTAAGCAGCTTTGCGATGCTCGTCTCGCCTGCCCGCATATTTAAAATGCGCTGCGTTTTGTTTCGGTTTACCTAAAGAACAGTTTTGACCTCTGAAGCTACGATATCTTAAGGAAAGATGCGTAACTTAGCAGGGCAACTAAGAGAAACGCTAAACGCACTGCAATTTATATCAGGCATCAAATTAACTGGAAATCAAAGAAAACGAATATTTCTTGTCAGAATTTCTGTGCGTTGATGTTGCGATTTTCACATTTCAATAATGTGACAATGCAGCAGAAAAAAGGAAAAACTGGATTGTGGATTGGTGAACTTACGGTGGTTTTGAGGATCTGAATGTCCGTTGCTTGCATTCAGTATTTTCTACCTAAATTGCGATCTCTATGCTTATAACGCGCAAACGGTGCAGACCACACGCCCCGATTGTTATGTTATTTACCATCTACTCATAGACACTTTCTCAAGGTAACTACGCAAATATTCAAATCATGGATCTTGACAGTCTTCGTTACTCCGCCCGTTTTCAATTTAAAAACTGAAGCCGCGTTCACCGTTACCATGAACGCTTACCGTTGCTGGCGGTGCAAAATTGACGCCCACCATGCACCCATCAGTGTGAGTCAGAGAAAAGTTTTGACATTATAACTGGTCAAGTGAAATTGAGCATGTCGTGATTTGACTGACTTTTATCTGCAAATTACCGAAATTTGAGATCCTCTGGAGGGACCTAGGTTTGTTTGAACAGATTTTCTGGACACAACGCCCGTCGTGATCCGACAATTCGTCTGCGAAGAGCTTCAAAACAAAAATAACGCCATCCAGGCTTTGCTGCGTGACAGTTCCATAAGTCTACATCAAGCTGACATGTTGATAATTGCTCATCACACCAGGGGATTTCGTTTGATTTCAACCCCGTCCAACTCATCCCATGTCCACATAAAACGCAAAAAAGAAGAATAACCTGAAGCACTGAAGTCAGTTTGTGTCTTAGTTGTGCTTACTTGCATTGAATGTTCAAATAATCAAGTGATGTCATCAGTATCAAATCAAACAATAGCTTTGATAGGCAAAATTCAGTGAAGTTTACGAAAAAGCATTAAAACAGCAATCATTTGCAAATCTGAAAGGTCGTTTTCAACCTTAACAGGCAACTGCTATAACTGAAATAGTCAATACAAATGTGGTGACGTTGCTTTAATTTTTAGGTTAACCGAATTAACTTCACTAAAAATAAATGTTCGTGAAACTTCCGCGCTTTAAAATTATTGGAAAAAAGTTTTGTTCAATGGGACAACTAGAATTAGGTGTTGCTTAAAACTTTTGAGCCAAAAACAAGCAAGACGTGTTTTGTATGTTCGCTCGTTTCTCATAAGCAACAGAAAATATAACTGAAGCTAGCTGCTAGAGAAAGACGCTGATAAACAGGTTTTCTAGCTAACGAGACGTTGCTAACAACAATGCTGCCAACAAGTTCATTTGCTGCTAGCAAAGTTGACGCCTGCGACATCCCGCGAGCGAACTTGCAATCCCAGTCGCAGGCACCTGTTGCGTTGCACGGCTATACGTCTCTTTAGCTTTGCCTTTCAACTTCATCACCAGTTCCAGCCGCAAGAAAAACGGAGCTGTCATTCTCACGCTCCCATTTCTAACGCTCTATATTGCCTTCGCACCATTCTGCGTAATGGCTCAGCGCTCTCCCGTAGGATCAACCCAAGCTGGTTTACGACAAGAGTGGCTGCAAAGGTACCAGGTAGTGGTCAGATTTCGCACGTTCTACTGTACTTTGCGGCACGTAAGCGGCGTAACACCGGCAATTATTACGCTTTCTGCACACAAAAGTGGACTACCGGCGCCAAGGCACGACCACATTTCTTCAAGGTTTAATGCATTTAGGCTGTGTTAATTTTTCTACACACCTTTGCCTAAGCTGATACGCGTGATTTATAATGTAAGGTTTCCGCATCATGGCATTATTTTCAAGATGCGATGCTTGCGAGCACGCTAAAGACTTCAGGGGGTTGATTGACATCGAACAGACTGTTTTGCACAAACACGCAGAACGGCGTTTGTGAAGCTAACAAAACGTAAAAACGGTGAGGCAACAGGCAGTCACGCACTTTCATTTGTTCTATTTGGAAGCTTCGCATGCTTGTCTCTCTTCTGACCTCATTGTTGAAATAACAGCGGTGGGCGGTTGGTCTTACCAAGCTGTGGAAACTTTAACAGCGAAGCGTACTATTGATGGTAAAGGATTACTGGCCACACATCGGGTAAATAAGTTAGGACGAGCTCGTTCGGCCGGGGACATGATTTATCCGCGCACCAAACTATTTGGCCTCAGCTTGGATTACTCGCTGATCGATTGTAGCTTAAAATCCACCGAATGATTTTCGCGAACACGTTAAAATTTTTTGGCATGCATAGGTTATGCGTGCAGCTGTGAGAAGAGTATGCTTATCAACCTGTCTGTTACCACCACCAAAAATAAAACCGATGAGGTTCTGATGACTGAACGCATTTTTTAACAAAGTAGCATGTGTATTCTAAACAAATAATGTTAAAAAATGTCATAGCCGGTGATCATAACTTGAGAAACTCGACATTATTCACACGACACGAATGTCAAATCTGCTTTATGTTGTTATATCTGACGCCATTATCCTCACTAACCAGACCTTGGCATACCTCCACCAAATTTTTGCACTGGAGTTTATTCCTCCCAAGTTTTGAATTTTCATGATGTTAGCTTGTTTCTTGGATTAGTTTGTGCCTGATAAGACCAGGATTGCTTGTAGGGCGAAGTGACTAATTTCATTCGACCTGCTCATTGAAGATCAAAACATCCGGATTTGCTGGGATTAGCTTTGCGTTGCTATTATTGATAAAATTGGGTTCTTTGACCGTAGGTTAGCTAATCCGTGCATCTACTTAAGAAATTTAGTAAAATTTAGCTCCAAGCCATAAACGTGGTATTCCAACGAGACTGGGCATATCTTTAGTGTTTCACATCAAACATTTTGCTAAGACTTTGTTCGTACAAAATTCAATTATGCTTTCATCATTCACACGCTTAAACCAAAATTGCAAGGCGAGGATGAATTTTTTAGATACAAAAAAACTCTCCAGATTAAAATTCGTTCCATTACCATCTGACTCCATCAACGTCGGTCGCAGCAAGTACGACGCAGTCGAATGCCGATCACTTGGTTCACAGTGGCCACGGAAAGAATCAAGATTGAATGGAACTGAATCACACCATTTAAATGCATTCAGCTTACAGCGACTTAGATATGAATCGCTGCCGTTTTGTCATGCGAGAAGGGGCAGCGCAAATGAGCTAAGAGCACTTTCGCTTCTCCCTTTACCCAACAAAACTTTGAGACCACGCATACCTTCAAACAAAGTATCAAGCCGCGAACAAGTAGAGCTATTCAACACGGGACAAAAATCTTTGCAGAAGAGATTGCCATTTCTTACTTGATCTTGTTATTTCACCGCTGCCGTTTACGCCACAGGCACAGGGTAATTAATTTTTTCATCAAAATGGAAATTACGTCACTATTGGAAATAAATAAAAAACATCATTCCTGCCAAAATTTTTGTTTGGTAACTTTCTGTTCCTAATAGCAGGTATTATTATCTTCTAAATTCGTGTTTGTTTCGGCAAGGAATAGTTCAAACTTACTGTCTGCACGGGAGAACCTCTACCTCAAGAACGTTGCGTAAATAATTGGCTCGATGAAGACAGGCCGCAGGTTGACCCTTTGGTTAAGACAAGTGTAAAAATAAAGGTTTTGATCTGAATATTCCCTGTGTTCTAACAATCTACCTATTCGCATAGGTGCTTGCTTTAATCCGGTGTTCATTGTCGGGATATTCGAGACAAAATTATTGAAGTGGCAAATCTACTTCCAGAATGCATTTAAAAATTTGTTGAAATATTATTTGAATGCAAGTTGATTGAGCAAAACTCTGCGGCAATTAAAAAATTACTTTTAAAGTTGTTGCCCAAGTTTCAGTCTTTGGGGATGTTGAGTGCAACATGAACCAAACAATGCTCCTTTAAGCATGTTTTCAAGTACTGTGTTGGTTAAAAAAAAATTTATACAAATAAAAGAGTTCGGAGTGAGTGCTTGTGGCTTCCAAGATGTTGGTGAAATGCGCCAACCCGCTTCTTCAGAAATTTTAGATATGTCACAATTTCTGTGCGTTGCATGTTAGAGGTCTCTAAACTTTTTGTCAATGGGCCACATAAGCCATTCCACAACAGTTCGATGGCCGGAAATCGTACATAATGTGATTGTTTCGGGATACGCTGCATTCTAACAAATCACAGTTTTTTGTTAATACACTATTTTTTCAATATTGATAAAATCCCTTTGCAGACGGACGAAATAGTTTTGCGGGCCGGATGAAATGGCTTCGAGGGCTGTATTTGGTCCTCGGGCCGTAGTTTGGAAACCCTGGTGTAGGCAGTCGAACTAGTAAAAATGTCTCAACCAACGGCGATCAATTTAGCAAAGACGACAATGACTTACGCAAACACGTTTAAAATCAACGTAGGTGACGAATTATTACCAAAGATCCTGATTCTCAAGGAGCTGCTTTGGAACTTGCTGTTTCTCTGATATTGCTATATAATGTATCTTGTCACCAAAGCATATGTAATTTGCCTCATACCAAAACATTTGACATTAAACCAAACTCACAGTAAAAATATCTACGTGTTCCCATCTTAGTTGGCTGGACGTTTTTGCTATGCAATCAAGATTTGTCGCACTTTTGCACCTAGTAAGCAGGAAGAGCGATAATGCGCATTTTGATAAATTTTATTCAAGCCTAGTTCTTTTGACAAAATAAAACAATTGAAATTGTTAAAGTAAGCTCTCAGCCAAAAACGAAAGTAACTATTTTTACTCGCTGCCTAGTCGCGGCATTCTCTAAGCCGCTATCACTCCGCTTTTGATTGACAGTGCCGCATTTTAGGACACCACAACTGACGGCGTCACTGCCAGCAATGGCAAGATATCTTGACCTAAATGGATTATGAGGTTGGTAACCTGATGGGCCGATGTAGCATCAGTTGAAGAAAATTTTGAATCGATCGCTGCGCACCTTTTTCAAGAAGCAGAGTTTGTATGTTTGGCCTTTGAATTTTTCCTCGTACTCGTCACAATCCTCAAACGACATCTCAAGAGAAACGTGCTGCTGCGGCGGCTTTGCTATACTTTCATGTGATAAACATCTTGTGATGTAATCTTAGTCAAAGTGTTTGAAACACGATTGTCTGATGGATCTCGTTGTATGGCTTCATCAAATGTTTCATCAGAACACTTTCCAAGTCGTGCTGTCATAAACAGCTTAATAAAATGCTCTTTTGTCAAAGTCATTTGATGTTTCGTCATGGTAACACGGTAAAAAAGACATTTTTTGAATCGGTTGTCTCATCTTGTTTTTCTTTTGTAAATCCGAGGTAAAGAGTGCGCACTCTTTCAGAAAGCGCAAAGAAAAAACGTATCTAAGAATGCTTGTAAACCATTTTGTGCAAGTTGTCATTACTTGTGAATGAGCTTTAACTTAACAAGCAATGGCAAACGCGTGTTTACGGAAAATCCTATTGTTTGTTTGTGTTTTCAGATGTTTCGTAAATATTAGTTTACATTGCACGTGGATGCAGTTATAGGTAACTTAACGCAGTCGATTTTATAGACTTTTCCTTGAAAATTGTTTCCAAGGTTTTATAGTCAGTTCAATTACTGTACTTCATTTTTCGGAAAAGTTGTTCACACAGGAATTACCATTTTCTGTTTTTGTTCGCTGAAGGTACAAATAATCCACCAGCTCACATGTCCTAATACTGCAACACTTACAGTACGTATAGAACGAATAAACTATCCTATGCAAGGCTTGCGTGAAAATAACGCACAATGTGCTTACAAATGCTGCAGGGCATTTGCAAACAAATAGAATCTTCCGCAAAAAGACAATTTCCAACACCTCAATAAACGGAAGGTAAATTCAACCTACGTTTAAGAAAATTGGCTAGTGACGTTTTTTTCAAGTTTACCGACAGAAAGGTTTTGAAAAGAATTGGATAAATTTCCGTTTAACAAACCTTTTGCAAAGCATCGGCCACGCTAGCATTTTCGTAAACTTGACTTGCATCATGGCAGAGTATAATAAAGAGTCAAGATACAACGGAGCATAAGCCGCGGCAAACCACAGTAGAATGAGTAGTTTTGCCCTTTTGTGCATAACAAATGTTTCCTAACAAAGCTGGGAAATATTTTGAGGAAGCGAAACCACTCTTTTTAAAGCATGCGGCCATTGTCAGATGCACAAGTTTTTGCAGCAGCGCGCGTCTGCAGTACACGAAGTTCGTCTCAAGGATGCGCTCAACGGTAGATTTTCGCTCGACATGCAGCCAGTCCCGTTGCCACGGGGGGGG
>JGI24021J15306_10004293_pt1 | contig 16487 bp, 9 predicted proteins | sample Ectturendosymbi1_FD_15306 | JGI IMG/M metagenome (IMG submission 15306) | reverse complement strand
GAAAGAGAAAAATGAATAAGGTCATCGATAAAGGTTTTAGAAGCTGCCGCTTTGTTTCAACAATTGTGAAACACCCTGTATATCTGTGTCCGTAAAATATCTCCTCGCAACCCCTCTGGGGGCAGCGACACCAGGTTGAAAATAACTGCTTTGAATCGAAAACGTAGAGTAGCTCTAAGCTATATAAACGTCATATCATGCTCTCTTTCGTCATTATGTGTTACAAATTATTGCCACATGGAAATTTCCACGTAGCCTATAACATGTTGCAGAGGTGGCTGGAATCACGTTTTTCGACTCTGACTCGGCTCTTTTTCCAAAATGCATGAATCTGGGTACGAAATATCTTCAATTTTGAGAATCCGACTCCTGTTCAAACTCCGGCAACCTTCGATGCAACCGAAATTCAGCAATGTTTGAACTCAAGCAATGACAATCACATGCAGACTCCTGCTGCTGACAAAAACGAAGTGGCAACGGATCCGGGTCCGTCAAAAAACGCAGGATCCTGCCAGAGTTGATTCCGGTTCCGTGGCCACCTCTGCCACATTGTGCACAATGTGCAGTTGCTGAAGACGTTTTAGGGCATTTAGGCGGCTTTTGCTGCCCATGAAAATGGAAATCTAGAAATTACTGCAGGATCACACTTAATGTGGAAGATGACTTGATCTGTGCATTGTCATGAATGGAGGGTCTAATAACTAAGGTTTTTAACAAAAAACAGGCTCAGCCTTCGCACAGAGTGTAGAGCACGTTGTGTTGTGAAATGTTGTTTTAGGTGTTTTATTTCTGCTCTGTGCATGTGTAACAATTTTTGCATTGAAGAAGTTGTACAGTCGGTGGGTCACGGACCCGCTATTTGTTTATTAAATGGGCCACATACTTAAAAAGCTTGAAAATTCCTGAGCTAGAGGGCAACCCAGCTTACTTTCGCACAATATTTCCAATTTTATTAAAGAACCTTCACCAATGCAAGCGTTACCAAAGGTAATGATAAATCATTTAAACTGAAGCATTGAAACTTCACTGCTTAAAATTTAGACATTTAGATCATTTATTAGCAGTGAGTCGCAGATGGAATTTACCACAAAATAGCTTTAATAGTTTCTTGTTATGTGATTTAGCAGTTGCTAGAAAGTTAATTTCAAGCAAATTTAAGTCTTTTCTTAGGTGATTTTGAAACGTCGGCAAATAAACAAAATGAAAGAATTGATCAGAAGACTTCAATTTGTTTTGATGGACTGTCGTTTAGTTTCACTGCATGTTTTGTGAAGAAGGCTTTTGCTATGCAGCAAAATCGTGCTGTTGCACAGATTCGGTTGGATTCCACATACTTTCTGGTTGACCTTTTAGAAAAAAAACATTATTATAACAGTAATCATTTCTGAGAGCGACATTTCCTTTGTGCTCACCCGAAAGTGCAATAAGCGAAGCATGACACACGTCATGACACACGTCAGCAAAGGTCTTCTTTTCTTGTTTTTAATAGCGATTATTCTTTTATCACGTGAAAGGTATATTGCTAACAACGCATTTTTACGTGAGTGCACACTAACGGTAATTGCTGATGTGGCATATCTCTCGTGAAATGACACACTGCGAAGACGTTAAATGCATCAGGACACACGTTTGCTATGACAACAGAAAATTCCCATTTTGTCAAATTCCCGTTTGGTATTTTTGCATCAGATGTTTTGATCAAAACGAAACCAATAATGCTGCTGTACAGAATTTTGTAGAAATCTTTCTGTTGTGAATTTTTTAGAACTGTGCTTGCAAGATTGTTCCAGTGGCTTAGAAAGAGTAGAACAGTTTTTAAAATGCGTTTTGAGGATCAAGTTAGATTTTATCCCCCGGCGAAAAAGTCAGTAGTGATGTCTAAATCAGTAACAGTCCACACGGGGTATAAGGTTACGAGAAAAATATTACAAAAGTGAGAAAATACTTGTTCAGAAGAGTGAAGCTGTTTACACGAGGATTTATTGCTATCTGAACATATGTCTGCACAATGGCTTTGAGCGCAGGCCTTAGTTCGGAATAACTTCACTTTCAGACTGCATTGTTAGCATTGGCGAAACACAGGTTTGGATCAGTTGTATGCTGCAGTCCTAGTTGTGTTTGCCGCTTAAAATGCATACATATATGCGACAATTCAAACGGATGAATAAAGCTGTTGAATTTTCGTAAAGTCGATTATTTTTTGTCTTGCCCCTCTTTTCTGAGACCCTTTCAAGGTGCCTAACAAGCTACGAAGAGTAAATTTTGAGTGGTAGTTAGATGACCGATATTCTGATAGAGCAGTCGTGGACAGAATTTTTCGCACTGCTTTCTTTTCCTTGATACCTCAGCAACTTGATATTGACGTCAGCGTCTAACGAAACGATGATTAAAAATGATATTTATTAGTATGAAGCGTCTAAAAATATTTAGCCATTTGTGATAATTTCACCTTTTCATAAATATATCATACTTTATTAAACACCCAGTATAGACGATTTGTTTCTAGTTTTTGTTTCTATTGTAGAGCGAACAACATATTTATCAAATATGGAAGAAAATTGACATTTAGAAGTCGCACAGTAATTTTTGAGATGTTGTTGTTTCGGTAACGAATCAGCCCAGAAGTTGTTAGCTTCTAAACGTCCTTTGCATTTTTCCTGCAAAGCTAAACCCGAATGTTTCTCCTGCGAAATAAGATACACGTTTGATCGAGTAAAGTATCGAAAAAACAGTCAAGATTTGCGAAAACAACCCCGATGATTGCTCTGATTGGTTTAAACTGTTGCACCCGCGAAAAGGTCATGAGGTTCATGTTGTTTCAAATTATCATCAGCATCACAGAACTTTGGTTGTGTTCCAGGTGATAATTGGGCTTTAACTTCACAACCAACCAGTGACACGATGGCCCTACCGTCGCCCGTTCAATCTAGACAAGAATAAACGGGCAAAATTCAATGCTGGTAAAAATGATTAGATTTACCCATCTTTTAATACGGTCCTTTGCATTCTCGGACTCAGTCAGGGCGCAAAATTGAGATAGGTTTGTCTTTCCTACCTCTAAGTACTGATCTTTATCTACCATTTGGACGATGTAATAAAATAAGAATCACATTTCAATGATAAAATTTTGAAATTGGTTTATAATGCAAAAATTCATTACGATGTCTATTTTATTTAGGAATTCCTTTCACTCAGCATTTCCATGTGTTGTAAGTTACCACAGAGAAAGATGATAAAGCCTTTCATATCAGATAAATCAAATCGTAAAAAATGATACTCCGCAAGATCGTCAAACCTTTATTCTCAAGGATTTTTATCTTGAAAACGAGAAAAGTCTGACAGGGCCTATCAAACACTTTCCAATTCCGAAAGACAAAATCTTTTCCGAACTGTACGAGAAAAGACCAAATAGTTTTAAAAATATAATTTTCTAGCCCACACGTATACCAGGGTTGCCAGATTGGCCTTTTTCTTTTTTAGGCCAAATTTCAGAAATTTAGCCTCGTTTCAAGTTGGTTGGCCTAAAAAATTTTAGTTGGCCTTTTGGCCTTTTTTTGGCCTCATCTCAAGTTGGCTGGCCTTAAAAAATTTGTTTGGCCTTTTTTGCGCTGAAATAGGTTCTTATGAAGGAAAATATTGTTATTCCATTTTTGTCGGCAACACATTTGCAAAGTTTTTGTGATAAATGCTATATCTGGCGTCCGCATTCCGATATTAGTAGTATTTGAGGGATGCTAGATTCGAAATTAAGTTTTTGCGTAATCACTGGAAATGTGTGCACTTACTGCACTGTGTAGTGTTTGTTGTGTTGTAAGCACTAAACACACTCAACGTTTGCAGGCAGCAGGTCTGCGTCTCCACAATAGAAATGTGATACTTAGGTCGAAGTGGAAGAGCTCCTATGATTCTGATCATAAGTACAGGAGTGGATGGGAGAGACTTTCGTGCAGAAAGCTGCCGATGGATCAGTATTGCAAATTGTGGCACCATTTTCCCAAAGTGTGCAATTTCACAAACCATGAAAAGTCAGGGCAGATCAGGGACACCTGTAAATACCACAAGATCACTAAGATCGTACTAAAATCGCCCTAGATCGCACTAAGGTCGCTAAGATCGCTAAGATCACGAAGATCGATAAGATTACTAAGATCCCTAAGATCGCTAAGATTGCTAAGGTCACTAAGATCCCTAAGATCACCAAGATCACCAACATCGCTAAGATTGCTGAGATCACTAAGATCACTGAAATCGCTAAGATCACTAAGGTCACTGTGACCACTGAGATCGCTAAGATTACTAAGGTTGCTAAGATCACTAAGATCGTTAAGAATAAGATCACTAAGATTGCTAAGATAACTAAGATCGCCAAGATACTGTATGTAAGATTACTAAGATCGCTAAACTCAGACATGAACATTAAAATTGTACTGGATCAAATTTAATAGTGAAGAATATGTAAAAGTGAATTGCAAGTCCAATTTCAGTCCAAAAATGTAAGCAAATAACAGCTTTTTAACAACAAAAATGTCGCAGTTTATTTCCATTAATTTGGCCTATAACGGTTCCGATCCTATCTACATTCTTTCCAAAAATTTAACAGTGCGGATCCAATCTGAAAAAGCGTTTCATATTGAATTCAGTACAATTTTATCCAGTACAATAAATCTTTCACAGTATTTTAACGATCTTAGCAATCTTGACGATCTTAGTGATCTTAGCGATCTTAGTGATTTTCGCGATGCTAGTGATCTTCGCGATGTTAGTGATCTTAGCAATAAAAAGCTTTGTTTTGCTCTCATGCTGTAAGGGAGCGTATGGCAATACAACTGCTGTGAATACAACCCAGCTTTAGCTACGACGATACAACCCCTAAGACAGAAGCCATCAGTGAGTTAAAAGCCTTGCATAAAACAGACAACTGCTGTACAATGCTGCTATGTCTGAATTTAGGAAAAGTTCACCAGAGATTCATCCAAGCTGATTAGGCCGGACAAGTATGTGAAGTCTTGTCATCTTGCCTTAGTGCTAGCCACGTGTGTGTCTTTTCGTTCCAGTTGCATAGCCAGTGGCGCATCGCGGCCTTCCGTGGCAATTAATTATTAATGCCTCAAAGCTGAACAGCTCTTTGGATTCAAATCCGCAGCCAAACAATCAAAGCCATCTGGAGGACTACAAAACGTTAGGCCAAATAGAAAATCTGCTGCATTCCTACTACTGAAAAAGGCTTCTACCAACACAGGCAAGGAGAGCTGCATCCGCTGAAACTAGTCATAATATTAGTTTGTGCAAGTCTAGGTCTCTCTTTCGAACACAGCCATATTCAGCTTGACATTCTGGCGTGTCCTTCGGGAATTGAGTGCCTAAGAAGATAACGATTTTCCATGGAAGGCGTATTGATCACATTCGTCTCTGCCACAATAAGGCAGTTGATTCCGAATTGATTACCTGTGGGTCTTGTTTAATTTTGGTCCAGATTTGTAGAATCCCCACTTGCTGCCTTTTTTCACCAGATCTCTTTTCGAATGAACTCCCAAGTACGGAATCGATTTTTGAAAGAAGGCGTGTGACAGGCAGCCCTGAGGCAAAGTTTTTCGCTGTCCCATTGTTCAGCTGGAAAAAGTTTACTAAGCCTTTGTGAAAAAGGTTGTTAAACTTTCAGACTCTGCCTTTGATGATCAAAACCGAATTTTATTGATTAGCAGAATAAGTTTGTTCATAATTAATGCGTTGGAATGGCGATGTTGATTTTCGGATTGCAAAGTATTTTCTGCTCACTGCGACAGCTGCCTGGCTCGGCAAAGAAAGCCAGTTCTTTGAGCCGTGTTTGTTGTCAGCAACAGTAGCATTTTCTAGTATTCGCGAACCTGACATAAAGAACATCAGATTTATCAGGTCATTTCCTGGCATCACCTGGCTGCAATGTTTCAAGCCATTTCATGGCAAAGAACAGTCTCAGGAACGTGCTCTGAAAACAGATCAGATAGACGTGCAGGTTTAAAGAGTGTTTTAAAGGCAGAAGTACGATTGATGAAACGGAGGGACTTTCTGTCCCAGCCCAGCTGGCTCCTTTAATGTTAGAGCTTTTTTGACAAAAAAAAGTTTTGAATGTCACAATGATATTTGGAAGAGCTGGTTCATATTGTGTTTTTTGAGGATTGTACAGGATTAGAATTTGAAAGTATAAAGAAATCTTTAAAGAATTGCGGCACCTTTGTCAACTTGCAACGACAAAAGTTGCGAAGCGATCCTATTTCCAAACATAATGAAAAGACTCATTTTTGTTTTATACTTCCAGAAAATTCTCTTAACAGTAACCACAAAAAATACAACTAGTGTTAGTTATTGTTAAGACACAGTATTGATTGCATGATCAACAATTTGGCTAGTACTGTTCATAACATGCAAAAATTTGTTTACTTACAATGTCTACGAGTATTTCAACTTTTTTTGCGTTTTCAAAATGTCTTGGATAACAGCAAAGGTTATTATAGAGAGTTTTGGCAACACTTGAAAAATCATTTATTGGTTATTTCAAAAAATCTATTTCGGAAACAAATCATGAAACTTAGGAAATAAGCAACAATGTACGTTTGCAAAAATATTTTCTGAGACAAAGTGCCGGCATGTAGCAAGGAATAACAGCAGTGATGGCAAGTAAGAATAAACTACTTTATAAATATTTTTTCTCTTGTTGGTAAATGGTCATAGTTTAGCGATAAAACTTATTTTTCTGTTCTTACACCAATTATGAAGAAGCAATTTTTATAAAGATTTACTCTCTTGTTTTCACGTTTTGCAATTTTGCACAAGCCAACAATTTTTAAGAATAAAACTGGGACATATATAGTAATGCGTAATGAAACAAAGTATTTCTTTGAAAGACAGACTGCATCACAAGATATTTCAAAATTCGCCAGTTTATATTTTCCACTACATGTTTAGAACCAGCCTAAAATTCGTCTGAGCGTTCAGGCAGACCCGTAGCCAGGTTCAAGGTTTCGGGACAAAATACTCTTTTAGGGGAGCGGGATTTTTAATATATGCTCAAAACAAATTTTTCTGGGTACAACAAAATTTGACGATATTGGACCTTCCAGCAAAGCGTAGACAACTCTTCTTCGACCAAGGCCAATATCAAGAAAACTTTTCAGTGACTTAAGCAAAGCTTGGAATAGTCTGCACTTGCCAAAGCCAAGACCAACACAACATGTGGAAATGCACAAAAAATCCACTCAGAATTACCAAACATATAGGTGCGCGATTAATTGCTCAAAATTGTGTCTGAGTGTCAACACACACCAAAATAATCATGCAGGACAGTTGAATGCAAAGTCACAAACGTTAGCTATCAAACACTAATTTTGGTCCCTTACTACAACTACCTGGAAAAAAAGGTAGTTACTGTCGTGAAATTTTTGGGATTTACTCCGATTTGCGAGTGCGTAAGGAATGCTGAAACTAGTATTTAGACTTCAGAGCAACAATTAAACCATGTTGATAACTTTAACACAGGCCAAAATCATTTTTTGCTAAAATTGTTGGAAGATATTGAGTTAGATGAAAAACCAATATTTTGGAAAACAGAATTAAGCTTTTCAAAAGGTTGAAAAAAGGAAGAGATCCAACGCTTTGTTCTATCCGAGAAATAACCGAAATAAAAATAATTGTCAGTTGTTGTTTAGATATTTGCATGATATGGATAAAAATCTTTCAATCCTTAGTGATTAAAAGATAATTTAAATCCAATATATAAGCGTGTGTATTCGTCATTTTGAAAACTACGAAGTGATGTCTAAAATTTTGGTTTCATTATTTATATTTTGAAGCCGTGCTTCACTTTACCTTTCAAAATATCCTGCACATTGTTTCATGACAGAAAGTAACTATTTTGTCTTGAAACTCAGGTGGGAAAATTAAGAAAGTAGAACGTTCCCTCATGTTTGGATAACCTTTAAGGAGTTATACAGTAATTGCGAGTCGAGTGTGAACGCTGGCCAGTAGACAGTTATTAAGGTTTGAGGGGGAAAAATATATTTTTAGGGGGAAATATTTTTATTTTTATTATATTTTTAAAACAAACCGTATAAAAATTTTTCCGGGCACAACAAAATTTGAAGGGACAAAAAATTGAAGTTGTTTAGAAATAGGAGGTGTTCATGACGAAGCAAAATAATTTTGAAACAAACCTAAATTTTAGGTTTGTGAGAAGGTTACCTGACGTTTGCAAAACCATGTTTTGCAATACGATTCAAATCGTGATCTTGTTTTTCAGTTCTGTAGCAAACCGATACTTGATCAAAACTTTTCCGATGAAAACCTGATTGATATTTGTAAGCGAAATTTTAGTTCAAAGTTTCTCGGAAACAAGTGCGGAAACGGAATGACATGTTTTGTTTGGAATTCCTAGCAAAGAAAATACTGTTACGCAGTGAGGTAATATCGTCACGTGACTGATTATATCCAAGCAGGTTTTGAACAGTTCCTTGAAATTGGCAAGGCTAACAATGTTGAAAGTACGACGTGTCTTTACAAAAGATCGCTAGAACAGTGGTTCTTAACCTGGGTTGATCGAACCCCTGGGGTTTGAAGGAGCCGTTTCAGTGGTTCGACACAGGTCCTCCGAATTACAAAAATTCAGCAAACGGTTGTGGTTATATTTTATCACTATATTTCAAAATGGAGCAGTCTTCAGTTTGATGGATTAAGTTAGCGTGACATTGCTGCCCTTTTCGTAAGTAAATTTACAGCATAGGATATCTTGCCTGAAGCATGACTAAAAGCGCGGTTACGATCACAGCAAGTCAATCATGACGCACTTTACTGTACTATTAAATCACTTCACATATGTGATGCAACAATTCCATCATAATCTCGTTTCAATCGTATCTCCACTGCACATACTGCGCTGCACAGAGAAGTATCATGGCTGGAGTTATCCCTTCATCATCTTGTAGCAGGAAAAAGAAAATCGAATTTATCCAGATACTGTAGGTACTGCAAGGTGTAAGGATAACACCATCGTCCACGTCAAGCCACTTTTTACATATCGTATGTTTTTAATATTGCGCAATAATTTCCATTATTTTTGCTGTTAGCAAGGTAGGCTATAGCAAGGTATAACTCCCAACATAATTTACTTATCTGTAATAATTTGATTCAGAGTGATGCTCTTCACCAGTGGCGACTCCGGCAGTCGGGCTCCTCGGGCTTAGCCCGAGTCTTCGATTACGAGTTCCATTGTAAAACGCTAGCTTTTGTACCACCACCCACTTGATTAATTAAGGTTGCTAACACGAGCTTCTTTTCATTGGCATTGTCACTGTACAAATATTTTCGTTTCATGTCTGGCCTTTCGTGTTCATGTTGCAGGTGACCTGAATCCAGTGGCGTACCTAGGGTCTCCCGCGCTCGGGGACAAAGTCAGTTTGGGAGCCCCCACCCAGTCTGTTCGTGGCAGCACAGATGCGAAGAATGAGTTGGGAGCAGGGCCGGATCAAATGAACGCGAGGCCCCCTAAACATTTAGCGCAACTGCGTAGCGTTTCACATACCCTCTTTTCAACTTTGCAGAGCACCGGTCAAAATCGTCAAAACTGATATGATTTGACCGCCTACATTTCAGAGACATTTGGAGGTGACCATGTAGGTGGTTCATATGTGGTTAATTTGTTCAAACAGAATTTTGTATCACAAAAAAAGATCTTTTTGCTACCGTGNCACCACCCAACAATATTTTTTGTCGTAGACTCTCTGACCATCTTCACTGCACAAATCGCCCATTCNCATATGTATTGAGGAAAGTTATGTCTACACTCTCTCGCAGATCAAAACGTCCACCATTTAGAAAAAGTGTTNTCAACGAAATATCGCACAAAAGCAACTTGAACNGTACCNTGTTGACCCCCTGGATATCGGGACCAAGAAACAAAAACTTTTAGAAAACCTGAAGCTAAGTTCCGATGAATTCATTTGATTGCTGCAGTGACAGTTTATTTTACGGTATGACACTGACACTGCACAAGAGCCAGTTTCACTGTTCTGGTGTCATGCAATGGTGAGATCGCAGTTCGTTCATATCCGCTCCTTTGACTGCCGAGGCAGGTTGCGAAACTTGCTAGCGGATTGTTCTACGGTTGGTCTTTATTGCGCAACAATAACACAGCAATAAATCTTCAAACATTCACCTCAAGTTACTGTGGTAGGCGTTTTTCCGCGTGTGACTAGGGCCCCACTGCGTTTTTTTTCACCCAGACCTGCTTGGTTTGGTCGACCTGGGTGTCCAGGTGTAATTATGAAAAATCGTGTTAAATCTATTTTTAAGTGACAAATTCATCAGAAACTTCAACGTGTTCAATAATGAAAAGATAACTTTATATTACAGAGTTTGCATGGGCACATCAGGTGAGAGAGTACGCATATCGGATGAAGCAGAACGTTTTCAATCGGCTTAATATCCTCATATAAGATCATTGTCGGGGTTATATATATAATGTTATTGTCTCTAATGCCAGTTGAAGAAACTGGTGAAACAAGGGTTAGGACTTTTATGACAAATAAAACAGCCACAATAATCGAAAACATTGTTTTATTCGACGTTACAGCTTATGCGTTGTTTAAATTTCGATTTTTCCCTATGCATACAAATTAAAAAACAAATTTCAATTAGATAGAAGAAGAAGGCATTGGGATTATATTTTTGTGGAATTTTAGATCCCGCTACAGTTCAAGATTGCACATCATTTCCGAGTTTAATAAGAAATCTACTACTGCAATTAGTGAGAGATATCATCTACGAAGTATGTTACCAGCGTTATGAAAAACGTTTTGAGCAGCAAAAAGGTCGTCCAAATGTTAATGTTTGCGTTGCAGAAGAAAATTTGGAAGAGAAATGATAATTAAATCGATATTCGATAATCACTTCAATTAAAATAAGCGCACTGATATATTTTTGTTTGTCACACAAGCTTTCTGGGTATGTATTGTACGAGTATGTTTTTTTGGTGTGCATTCTGGGTTTATTTGAAATCACTGAATGGGAGCCCTGCATGGTCACATATGTGACTGTTGAACACAGACATCTTGGCAGGTAATGCAGCGAAATAGTAACACTGCTGAATGCTGATAGCGGTAAGCGACGTGTAGTTTTGTACTGTGTGAAAAGAAGCATGAGTAAATCTGTAGCAGAGCTTCCACAAGTCTGAAAAATCCATTGTTAGTGTGAGACTGTGATCAATGTGCCCAAGTGAATAGCTTAATCAATCGAGGCTTATGTAGGCTTTTTTCACGCAGTATAAAAATACGTGACTTGTTAGAATACGTCTATGCAAACTTGTGGGAATACGTCTTTACCGTTAAAGTTTAGTTCTGATTTCTTAGTGAGCACTAAGTGCGAACTGCAAAGCTATATTTTTGCTGTGGAGAGTTTCGTAATTCATCTGCTCAGCGTTTTAAGCCTGCGTGGTGTTCTAACTTTAGCAATTTGTCTGATAGTCTTGTCGATATTCCGTTCTACTTGTCATTGCTTGAAACAGTTTTGCAAGAGTGTCCAATTTATTTTTTTTTTCACCGTTCATGTTGTTCTGGCCGTTTATTATTCTCAAATTATGACTTATTTGTAGAAAGTGCTCGAAAAAGTGGATATTAGGCAGTTTATGAAAGGAAAAAGCATTTCTGATAGCCAGATTGTAGAAAACATTTCAGACAAAAGATTGTGAATTGAGGTCCAACCAGCACAGACTAATGAGTTATAGAAAGGGTAAAGAGTTTTGCGAACGTCAATTTGCATTGGATCGTCAGCAACCTGAAAGTGATAAGCAAAATTTCGACGTTGCCCCCGCTGGAAAACTTTCTGCGGACCTCCATGGATGCATTGATTTCGAGCTAATTCTTGGGTAATAAAGTGTGGTGCTCTTTTGTTCAATTCTTTTAAGTCACTCAAAAACTATACACGCCAAAGTTGTCAGTTTCCTTAGCCCATATACTAAAGGCAGTAATCAAAAAGCTTTACAATTTCGACGCGTGGTGAAGAGCCTAAAAACATGAAAAACCAGTAAAGGAGTGTTTTGATGTGCAAGCGCGAGGCCCCGGGCATTTGCCCGGTTTGCCCAAAGGTTAATCCAGCCCTGGTTGGGAGTAAAAGAGCGTCGAAAGCTGAGTCGGGCGGGCCCGCATATCGTTGTATCTAGACTCGTCTGAAAGTTTCATATGACTGTGACGTCACGGAATTGACGTCAGGACCTTTGAAACTTGGAAATCATTAACTATCGTCGAGTAAAGAATCTAATCGTTTCGCGTGAAGCTATCATCACTTTAAAATTCTGGTCACGGTTGATTGCGGCAAAACATTCGAATCGTAGGAATTAGTGAATGAAAATGTAAATACTAGGCAAAAGTTTCCCGACCATCTGCAAGAATCTGCATGAATTTAAATGACATAATTTTATGAGCACAAAAATCTTCTGACAACACAACATAAAATTGGCCAGAGTTGCACATTGTTTTCTGAAGCAGGGGTTTGTCAGAGCATCTTGAAGACCCCGAATATAACGTACCCCACTTGTTCCCCTTTCTCGTCAGGCCTGGTGGTCACAACAACAGCTGGTAAGACCTGTAGGGTGGTTATAGCATGCACTCCCAGAATTTGAGTTTTAGAACGTCGTGAGGGACTGACAGAAGGCAAACTCACGAATACATAAAAGATAAGAACAGACAGAAAAATAAATATGAAAAACTGACGACAAATGTTTTTATGCAAAGCTATTAGACAAATAAATATTGCATACCACTGAAACATTTCCTTGGATGTTATACCCTGGAACGTTAACAGAAAAAAATACTGTAATGTAATGCTTTACTTGTAAGTGTAATTATCCAACGTTCTAGACAAAGCTTTCTTGCCTTTGCTGCTGCAAATTTATAGATTTTTTTATCAAATAAACTGATATAATTCAAATGTGTTACCTCACATGTATTAACCTACGAAAAATTCAAGACCAATGACGGTCCATAAGACGTTTTAGGCATGGCCATCCGCACGGGGGAATGGGCAGATGCCCCGCCCCTAGAAATTGGGACTAAGAACCAAAAATTTCTAGAAAACCGTAAGTCAGCAGCTTAATTCCGATCAGTTGAATTCATGCAACAACAGTTTGCTTGACGGTATGGCACTCACACTGCTCAAGAGCCAGGTTAATATTTCTGATGTTATGTAGTGATAAGGTTACAGTTCACTCGTGTCTGTTCCTTTGCCAGCAAAGGTAGGTCGCGAAACTTGCAAGGGTTTTTCTCCTGTTAGTCCTTATTTAGCAAGAATACGATGGCCACAATCTTCAAAAGTGCACTTGCTACGTAAAATAAAGTCAAACAAATCTTCAAAGGTTCACTTCTACGTAAAATGAAGCGGGACCATGGCATGCTGCTTTCATTAAAGACCATGGCAATGTTTTCTTGAAAAGAATTACCCTGATTTTAAAATCTGTATATGGCCCATTGTGTAAATTATTGCCATATACCTGGCTGTATCTGCCATCAAAGCTCGTTTTCGCGACGGTCGCCGCGAAATGGGGCATTTTCTTTGTGGTGTAGACAAGATAAGCAGTTTTGTGAACGTCCGGTGGGATTGCATCAATTGCAACCTGAATCTGGTAAGGTAAGCAAAATGTCAACGTTGCCACGCCCTGGAAAAATTTTGCGGGCGCCAATGTTTCTAGGTTAACAATTTTCTGACCTGAATATCGATAAGCATGTCCATGGAGATGCTCAGTTTATACGTCGAATTAATATAAAACGCATGCACCAGTAACTGAATAGTTAGCGATTATAACTAAATATATGTGGCAAATATACTCAGCGCTGCTGCCCAGTTTCAATTAGAATCTTGAAAGAGTAGCCACCGTTGATTTAACTTTTCAATTCCACGAATAAAACTCATAACTACCTTCAGAACCACATCACATCCATTGCAACATGACGTTTGTCAAACCGTCAAATCTCAAANATTTTCCTAAACGTCAGATTTTNTGTCCTAACAACATACNGTAAGTTTCATCGCTGCTCTAACAGCATGCGCAGCAGCATACTACATGCACTGTAAACACCAGCTACATTCCCGTNTATATGTGACGCAGTTACAGGATGAGAGCGAAGTTGGAAAGTTCGCAACCCTGGTGATCTGAAAGCATTCTGACGCCACAGTCAGGCAANCCACAAGCCGGCGCTGATTGCTNGAGACAGTAGCTNCACCTTACAGTAAAACGTCGCCAGGGTTCATGAATATTCGCNTTAGGAAGCATTGTGATCGAGTAGCAGTCGCTNGCATTCGACATATTCTTTAATCGTAATTAATTGCATCCGTTGACATTTGGCATTTCGTAATTATTACGTAACATTCCGACCTCAATTTAGCGCCTCCAAAACGCTGCACCCGGGGTCAGACGCCCCCCCTTGCCCCCCTAGTTACGCCACTGCCTGAATCAAAAAAATCGTTCGTAATAGCCTAGACCAGTGATGGCGAACCTATGGCACGCGTGCCAGAGGTGGCACGCACAGCCCTCTCTGTTGGCACGCGCATCGCCGCTCCAGTGCAGACTTCGTTAGCAGATAGGTAGAGCTACGTGGGGCCAGGTTTCTCCCAAGACTGGGACAGCCACCAGAAAAGACACTGTTTCGTGCAGTTGTTTGTAACATCAAGTCATTCAGTTCCGCTAAATTATTCCGCTGAATTATACATCTAGAAGCTCCTTGTGCCAAGGAAAGCAGCAAATAATTTGACAATGTCCTCAGAGACGTCACAAAAATAGAAAATTGTATCATGCCTCGTGCTCTTAACTGTCAACAGTTTCAAACACTTCTTGAGGGCTCATACACAGTATAAATGTTTACGAATGCACAATAATGTCCGGTGTCTGAGCAGAGGACGCGTCCTGGAGAGATTTGTAGCCTGCTCAGAACCGTCGCCAGAAAGTCGTCAATGGGGGACTTTACGTTCGTGCAGGAGGGGCTTAACATTCAAATTTGACAAAAATTCCACTAATTTATAGTGTTTCATTCTTCAATTTGGGGGGCTTGGAGCTTTGTTTGGGGAAGCTAAGTCCCCCGTGTTGACGGGACTGAGCCTGCTTAGATGAAATTAGGTTGTTTATGAATGAAAAAGGCAGGAAAGTCCACAGCTCGCTGATATAGCCTGGCTTGCCAACCTCTTATGTTTTTGAAAGATTTTGCACTGCACTTCAATGCACTAAACCAGGGTCTCCTCTTCAAAGAACAGCCCACGAGGCAAATCCGGCTCGCGAAACCGTTTCAACCGACCCGCGAAAACATTTTGTCACTAGTGAAAAAATGTACTATATTTACGAAAAACTTGTTGATTTGGTGAAATGTAATATATCCCGAAACAATCACATTACGTAAGATGTCCTTCCCTCGAACTGTTGTGTAATCGCTTACGTGGTCCCCAGATAAAAGTTTGGAGACCCCTGCACTAAACAAACAACTACAAGGTGTTTGTTTGGGAAGACAGCAGAAAGGATGTTTCGTGATATCAAAACTGAGAGAAAATTTACAGTAGGTTTCGGAAAGAGACCTTAAAATTGGGCAGCTGAAATATTTTCCAAATCTAAAAATGCATTTACAAAATTCTTCAGCATTTGTAGACAGGCTTACAAGCCATCAAGAAATCTACGAGGAATTTTCTAACTTTGTACCAGCTGCAAACGTGAATTTAGCAAAATACTTTTATACTTTCTTGAAATGGAGGCAAACCTACGTTTTCTTACTTTTCCAGATCAAGCCAAATTTGAGTAACTTGATTTTTCCTACTTACACTACCTGTAATTATATTTAGAAAATCTAGAAATGGAGCTATTTAAATTTTAAGAAAACTGTATCTGGATAACAAATTCTACGACATGCGTGTAACACTTTCGAAGATTAAAGGAATGTGTGTGTTGATATAACGTTGCCACATATAACGTTGAATTTGTACCACCAAGAGTAGAATGAATCTAGTCGAGTGGGGAAACTCTATTGCTCTCATGTTATGCTGATGGTCGTAGGTTCGACTCTCTCTTCAAGTGACTGAGGGCGACGCAGCAACAAATGACAGCACGCTAGTTCTTGAAGTTTGGAATTCTCTGCCAAATGACCTTACTTTGTTTGGATCATCGTATGCGTGTAAGCAGCTATTTCAAGCTGTGAATTACAACATATCTGACACCAAAAACAGACTACGGCCTGGGTGCTGCATTTGTTTCTCTCAAATTAGCAAAACACTGTATGAGTCAAGGTTCGACTAATTGTCAGCAAAAATCACATTAATTCTTCAAAAGCATGCGAAATGGAAAGTCTTACCTTCAATAAAAACCTGTTTGCTTCTTGGGAGCTCTGTTATTGACCAGTTTTTGTAACTTTTTTACTTTTTTATTAGTACTATTTTTTAATTTTTTTATATTGCTAAAAATATTCTAACCACACCAAAATCCTTCACTTAAA